>ERZ761602.49-NODE-49-length-271957-cov-31.980217_pt1 | contig 271957 bp, 271 predicted proteins | sample MGYA00512165_ERZ761602 | MGnify/ENA primary metagenome ERZ761602 (study PRJEB28899, sample SAMN02445085) | bioreactor sludge metagenome | biome: EBPR sludge; isolation source: Thorneside wastewater treatment plant | place: Australia: Brisbane, Thorneside... | reverse complement strand
TGTAGGTGTTGCGGACCATGAACTCCTTGAGGATGTCGTTCTGGATGGTCCCGTCCAGCTGCGCGCGCGGCACACCCTGCTCCTCGCCCGCGACGATGAAGAAAGCGAGGATCGGGATCACCGCGCCGTTCATCGTCATCGAGACGCTCATCTGATCGAGCGGGATGCCGTCGAACAATATCTTCATGTCGTCGATCGTGTCGATCGCCACGCCCGCCTTGCCGACATCGCCGGGGACGCGGGGATGGTCGGAATCATAGCCCCGGTGGGTGGCCAGATCGAAGGCGACGCTGAGGCCCTTCTGCCCGGCCGCCAGATTGCGCCGGTAGAAAGCGTTCGATGCCTCGGCGGTCGAAAAGCCCGCATATTGGCGGATCGTCCACGGCCGGCCGGCATACATGCTGGCGCGCACGCCGCGGGTGAACGGCGCGAAGCCCGGCAGGCCCGGCTCCCAGCCCTCCAGATCCTCCTCGGTATAGAGCGGCTTGACCGCGATCCCCTCCGGCGTGTCCCAGGTGAGATCCTTGCCCTTCACCTCCTTGGCGGCGAGCGCTTCCCATTTGTCGAGGCTCGGCTTCGCGGGCGGCTCCGGCAGGTCGCGCGGGGCAGGGGCGGCGCCGCTATCCTCGCCGGGATTGGTTTCGATCTTGGGGGTGTCTGTCATAAAAATCCGTTCAGGCTGAGCTTTTCGAAGCCCTGTCCTTCTTCCTGCGCTTCCTCAAACAGAAAGGCAGGCCTTCGACAAGCTCAGGCTGAGCGGGTTCGGGGTTAGAGCCGCACTCAACTCACCGCCGAAACATCCCCAGAAAAAGCGACGAACCGAGTCTAAACGGGGCATTAACAGGCTTGCGTCGGACTCATGCTTTGGCACAAGATGCAGTGGTTGAACGGCGCGGGGGCCGCAATACATAGTAATCAGCGTGTGAGCACGCAGACGGCCCATGTGGATAACGGGGACGGATGCGAGGAAAGCCGCGCCGACCCCCTCACGTTCGCCTAAGGTCGGCCGAATCGGCTGGAACGAAAATGGAACGGGGATTAAGGTGATGGACCTTTCAGGCAGCAGCGAGTCGGGAACGGCCGAAGCAATGACCGCAGTGATCGAAGAGACCAAGAAGGTGCTGCAGCAGGCCCAGGCCCAAGCTGAGCTGTCCGAGCCGGCCGAGGCCCTGGCCGCGAGCGATTCGAAGAGCGTCGCGCCGATCATCTATCCTGTCGAGGTCGATCATGGCCGCGACGCCTTGCTGACCGATTTCGGCAAGGACACGCTGCAGGACCGCTATCTGCTGCCCGGCGAATCCTATCAGGATCTCTTCGTCCGCGTCGCCAGTGCCTATGCCGATGACGCCGCCCACGCCCAGCGGCTCTACGATTACATCTCGAAGCTGTGGTTCATGCCGTCCACGCCGGTCCTGTCGAACGGCGGCACCGGCCGCGGCCTGCCGATTTCCTGCTACCTGAACAGCGTGCCGGACAGCCTGGAAGGCATTGTCGACACCTGGAACGAGAATGTCTGGCTCGCCTCGCGCGGCGGCGGCATCGGCACCTATTGGGGCAGCGTGCGCGGCATTGGCGAGCCGGTCGGCCTGAATGGCAAGACCAGCGGCATCATCCCGTTCGTGCGGGTGATGGACTCGCTCACCCTCGCCATCTCGCAGGGGTCGCTGCGCCGCGGTTCGGCCGCCTGCTATCTCGACATCTCCCACCCGGAGATCGAGGAGTTCCTGGAAATCCGGAAGCCCTCGGGCGACTTCAACCGCAAGGCGCTGAACCTGCACCATGGCGTGCTCGTCACCGATGCCTTCATGGAGGCGGTGCGCGACGGCGCGGAATGGACGCTGCGTTCGCCCAAGGACGATAGCGAGCGCGGCAAGGTCGATGCGCGGGCGCTGTTCCAGAAATTGGTCGAAACCCGGCTGGCGACCGGCGAGCCTTACATCATCTTCTCCGACGAGGTGAACCGGACGATGCCGAAGCATCACCGCGACCTCGGCCTGAAGGTTTCGACCTCGAACCTCTGCTCGGAAATCACGCTCCCGACCGGCCGCGACCATCTGGGCAATGATCGCACCGCAGTCTGCTGCCTGTCGTCGCTGAACCTGGAAACCTGGGATGAGTGGAAGGACGAGAAGGGCTTCATCGAGGATGTGATGCGCTTCCTCGACAACGTCCTGTCCGATTACATCGCCCGCGCGCCGGAAGAGATGGCGCGGGCCAAATATAGCGCCGAGCGCGAGCGGTCGGTCGGCCTCGGCGTGATGGGCTTCCACTCCTTCCTGCAGGCGCGCGGCCTCCCGTTCGAGGGCGCGATGGCCAAGTCGTGGAACCTGAAAATCTTCAAGCATATCAGCGCGCAGGCGAACGAGGCGTCGATGATGCTCGCGCAGGAGCGCGGGCCGTGCCCGGACGCGGCCGACATGGGCGTGATGGAGCGGTTCAGCTGCAAGATGGCGATCGCGCCGACCGCGTCGATCAGCATCATCTGCGGTGGCACGTCCGCCTGCATCGAGCCGATCCCGGCCAACATCTACACCCACAAGACGCTGTCGGGCAGCTGGTCGATCCGCAATCCGTATCTGGAAAAATTGCTGATCGAGAAATCGAAGAACTCAGATGCGGTGTGGAACACGATCCTGGAGCGCGGCGGTTCGGTCCAGCATCTGGACTTCCTCTCGCCGGAGGAGAAAGCGACCTATAAGACCAGCTTCGAAATCGATCAGCGCTGGCTGATCGAGCTCGCCGCCGATCGCACACCCTATATCGACCAGGCGCAGTCGCTGAACCTGTTCATCCCCGCCGACGTCGACAAATGGGACCTGCTGATGCTCCACTTCCGCGCCTGGGAGCTGGGCATCAAGAGCCTGTACTATCTGCGCTCCAAGTCCGTGCAGCGCGCCGGCTTCGCGGGCGGCGTGGAGGCCGACAACACGCCGGACCTGCGCGAAATCGAGCTGCAGAGCACCGATTACGACGAATGCCTGGCGTGTCAGTGAGCTTCACTTCTTTCCCTCTCCCCTCGGGAGAGGGAAGGAGCCGCGAAGCGGCGGAAGGGTGAGGGCGATCCCATGACCATGGAGAATTATCGCAACCTTCCCTCCGGCACGGTGAGTCGCGCCCGCCAGCTTCGTCGCGACCGGACGGAAGCGGAGGACCGCCTGTGGTATGCCCTGCGCGAGCGGCTTCCCGCCCACAAATGGCGGTTCCAGACGCCGTTCCATCCTTATCATGCCGACTTCGTCTGCATGAAGGCGCGGCTGGTGATCGAGGTCGATGGCGGCCAGCATGGCGCGCGCAAAGCCTCCGACGATCGCCGGACCCGCCATTTCGAGGCGCTCGGTTATCGCGTCATGCGCTTCTGGAATCATGAGGTGTTGAGCAATACGGACGGCGTGATCGCGAGCATCGCCGATACGCTCGCCCTCACCCTTCCGGTGCTTCGCACCTCCCTCCCTCTCCCGGCGGGAGAGGGAAAGTGAATTACACCTTCCTCGCCCTCGGCGTCGCTTTCTTCGGCCTGTCCTTCGTCTTCTTCGCGCAGGCGAACAAGGCGACGGACGGCAAGATGGAGCGCACCGCCCGTGCCGCCGCAGTGCTGCTCAGCGTCGCCGGGGTGGCCTTCATCGTCGCCGGCACGCTTCACCTCGTCACGGGAACCGGGGCATGATCACGCTCATCATCGCGATCCTTTTCACGCTCGGCGCGATCGCCTCGTCCTTCAGCCGCAAGAGCCGCACCTGGTGGGTGCTGACCCTGCTCCTCGCCATCGCCGCCATCGTGAACTGGCTGCGTTATTTCGAGGTGATGTGATGGGCAGCACCGCCATCTACGTCCTGCCCGCAGCGGCTTTCTTCCTGGGCGCGTCTTTGCTCTTCACGCGCGCGAAGAAGGCGCCGGACAATGCCCGCTTGCTCGTGCCGGTCGCGAGCGTCTCGTTCCTCATCGGCCTGGTCCTGCTCGGCCTCGGTTTCTACCGGCTGTTCACGGCATGATTCAGATCGTCGCCTGGGCTGGGGCCGCTTTCGCCCTGATCGCCGCGCTCGGCATGCTGTTCGCGCCGGTGAAGCCGGAGGCGCGGCGCAAGACCCGCCTGCTGGGCGTGGTCTTTCTCGCCATCGCCGCGTTCAACGTCCTGATGGTCCTCTACATTTACTGATTTTCCACGGAGCCAATCCAATGCCCCTCCTCGAAGCCCGCAAGCAGTACAAGCCGTTCGAATATCCCTGGGCATTCGATTTCTGGAAGCGCCAGCAGCAGATCCACTGGATGCCGGAGGAAGTGCCGCTCGGCGAGGATTGCCGCGATTGGGCGCAGAAGCTCACCGATCACGAGCGCAACCTGCTCACGCAGATCTTCCGCTTCTTCACGCAGGCGGATGTCGAGGTGCAGGATTGCTACCACGAAAAATATGGCCGGATCTTCAAGCCGACCGAGATCAAGATGATGCTCGCTGCCTTCTCCAACATGGAGACGGTGCACATCGCCGCTTACTCGCACCTGCTCGACACGATCGGCATGCCCGAGAGCGAATATGGCATGTTCCTCCAGTATAAGGAGATGAAGGACAAGCACGATTACCTCGCCACTTTCGGCGTCGACAGCGACGAGGATATCGCCAAGACGCTCGCCATGTTCGGCGGCTTTACGGAAGGCCTGCAGCTGTTCGCCAGCTTCGCGATGCTGATGAACTTCCCGCGCTTCAACAAAATGAAGGGTATGGGCCAGATCGTCAGCTGGTCGGTCCGCGACGAGAGCCTGCATTGCGAAGGCATCACCCGGCTCTTCCACGCCTTCGTGAAGGAGCGCGACTGCCTGACCAAGTCGGTGAAGGACGACATTCTGGACGTGTGCCAGAAGACGGTGCGGCTGGAGGACGCCTTCATCGATCTGGCCTTCGAGCAGGGGCCGGTCCCCGGCATGACGCCGAAGGAGATCAAGAAATATATCCGCTACATTGCCGACTGGCGCCTGGGCCAGCTCGGCTTCGCCCCGATCTACATGGTGGACGAGCACCCGCTGCCCTGGCTGGCGCCTTTGCTGAACGGCGTCGAGCACGCCAATTTCTTCGAACAGCGCGCCACCGAATATTCCAAGGCCGCGACCCGGGGGAACTGGAACGAAGTCTGGGACAATTTCGACCGCCGCCAGGAGGCGAAGGCCGCGAACGACGGCTCGGGCGAGGATGGCGCCGCGAAGGAGGATGGCGACGACATGTTCACCCGGGCGGGGATGGCTGCGGAGTAGGAGATGACTGACCCGATGCAAATGTCCGATCCGGAGTTTGATCTCTACCGAGCACGGCAGAGCGCGGCCGGGGTTTATCGATCGCACGGCTTCGAAGATTTTGCGGATCGGGTCTCAGCGGGGCTGGAGGACGATTGCTCACAGATGAGGATCGCCAAGTTCTTCATCGCTCCGCCTCGCGAGCATTCCCCAGAATATCTTGCGGAATGGAGGTCGCTGGAAGCAACTGCTAGCGGCATGCGCGCACGCAACGGCACGACTGGCGGATGAAGTCGTTAGCTGGCCCCGATGGGCTATTCGATTTCCTCTATGCGGATCACGAGCGAGTGGCTTCATTCCTCGCGCAACTCCACAGGTCTGGAACTCCAACTGAAACTGAAGAGGCGGCAACGAAAGGAAAAAGAGGAACGAAGAAAGGCGGTATCAAGCTGGGTCTGGTAGAAGGCGAAACTGAGGCCGAGCGCGACTGGGGCCGCGAGGTCCGATTGACCTATGACCCTCTTTGGTCGAACTCCCAAAACCTGATTGAGCATATCCAAGAGGCACAAGCATCGCGTGACGCAGCGCTGCCTGCTCTCGGGCAACTTCGAATTTTCTCTGGGAGCTTGCTTGCTTACGATCTATCTTCCCTAACGAGTATCATGAACTCCGACGCCATGGAGGATTTTATTGCAGCGGGAATAAAAGACGACCCTGGCGCAGCGGACCGAAGCAGCAAGTTTAGATCAGCTGAAAAGAAGAAGAACGCATCTGTTATTCGAGAATTCCTGAAAGGCCTTCCGCTTGGAATAGGCTTTGTACTCGTAACTGAATCCTGCCATTTTTGGTTCAGCGTGAAACGCGACTACCTGTCTTTGTATGATCTAGACATTCCTCTTAAGTTTCCTGCGCATATCAGCGGTCAGTGGAATGTCCTTGGGGTAGTAGATGCGCTGGCAAATGACCACGTTGAGGGACTGAATTCCGTTCTTTCTCGGAACATTGACGGATTGATTCCGGCGATGGTGCTCCACATGATGCAGCTCACCGGTGCCACTGCCGCAATGTTCGGTCGTCCGCTTCAAGCCTTTGGCCTGAGCCCTCTCGTCGTATTCCGGCGCGTGTGTTCTTGACCACCCAACCAAAGGAATCATTGAATGGACGGAGAAGCTTTTCGTGAGGCGTTCCTGTCCGCTAACGCTCGTCGGGACTTTATCACGAGCGAGTTTGCGGATGTGGTACGTGATCTAGCTAGAGCTATCGCAGCAAATGATTCGTCAGGAGCAGTTTATAAGGCTTCAGAGAAGATGAAGTTTTGTGTCGATTTGCTTCAGCGATGCCCCGATCCGATAAGCTGGTATTCCCTTTTCGCCGACTCTGTGGCGGCGATCAAAGATGAAATACCAGATGACCTTGACGAGCGTCGGTATATCGACGCCGCTCGGCGCGGCACGAAATACCTTGTCGAGATCTCCGCGTCGGACGGATTTGCCGCTGCTAGAGCATCCAAGGCTTATGATTCCTTCGTGGACGCGTTTCGACGCGCTGAAGAGTCTCGGCGGCACTAAGCCCTTGATGGCTGGGCGGACTAACGTGAAACGCGCTAGTCGCGCGGCTCTACCCGCAAATCACCCCACCGCCCATCGCCGTCACAAAGCTGTCCTCCGGCAGCAACCCAAGCTGCTCGAACAGCTCCATGAACTCGAAATGGTTCTCGCACGCGGCGATCTTGCCGTCGGCGAAGGTGAAATACATGCTGCCCTCCGCCTCGACGCGCTTTCCCGTCCGGCGGCAGGTGCCGGAAAAGGTCGCCACCGCGGCGAGCCGGTCGCCGGCCTCGATATGATCGCGCACCGCCAGCTTGGGGTCGGCGACCAGCGCACACATCGCCGCGTGAAAGGCGCGATATTCCGGCGGCCCGATCAGCGCCGCCTTGCCGATCCCGCTGGCCGTCCCCTTGGGCACGAACAGTTCGTCGATCGCCGCCGCCTCCTGCCGCCCCCAAACCCGAGCGCACCATTCTTCCACGATCCCGATATTCGATCCGCTCGCCATGTCCGTCGCTCCTACCGCCCCCGGCAAATCCGCCCCTGCAGGATCGCCTCGATCGATCCCGCCGCGAACGGCTCCAGCACCGCCTCCGCCATCGGGATTTCGCGCGTCACCACGATCGCGCCTTGCGCATCGTAGGAATGGACGGCGACGTAGCCGACCGTCCGGTCGCCGCAATCGTACAGCCGGTGAATGTCCATATAGACGACGCCCTGCTCGTCCGGCGGCGTGTTGGTGATGCGGATGCGGACCGACAGCCGGTCGCTGCCCTGGCCGCGCACGCTGGCCCGCTCATACATGGCCACGCCGCTCGCCCCGGACGCCAGCTCCTCCCAGCCCGCCGGCACCGCCGGCCCCTGCAACGCGGCCAGCGCCGCCGCCAGGATCGTCGAAATCATCGCCTGCTCTCCCTCGTCTCACCCCGATTACGGTGACAGCGCACCAATTGCCGCCCGCATCGTCAGTCCAGACGATCCGCCGCGATCAGTCGCCCGCCGGCGCGCGGGCGGGGCAGGCGGCGGTCGGTGACCCATGAGGACAGCCATTTCTTCACTGCGCCGTGGCTGACCAGCCGTCCCTCGCGAACGTCGGACTCCGCGCAGCATCGGCCTCCGCCTCACGCTGCGGGTCCGGTCTGTCGGACAGGGCCGGCCGCTCGGTCATGCCGCCTGCGATCATCGCTACGCCGCACGGCCAACGCGCATTATGCCGCTCTCGTCGCAATCGGCTCGGCAATGTCCCGCTCATGCGCCCAGCGCGTATTAATGAAGTAATACAGCAGGAGCCGTTCGATGCCGCCTCTCATCCTCCTCGCCGCCGCCGCGCTCCAGCAGCCTTCACCGCCGCCCGCACCCGAAATCCCGCCTCAGCCGGCGCTGACGGAGCAGATCGCCGCGCGCGACGCCGAACTCTTCACTTTGCTTTTCACAGGCCCCTGCGAACCCCAGCGCTTCCGCGCCCTCCTCGCCGACGATCTGGAATTCTATCACGACAAGGGCGGCGCGATCCGGGGCGGCGATGCGTTCGCGGCGGATTATGCCCGCGCCTGCGCCGCCCGGCAGGACCCGACCGCCTGGCGCAGCCGCCGCGAACTGGTGCGGACCAGCCTGCATGTCGATCCGGTCCCCGGCGTCGGCGCGATCCAGGCGGGCGAGCATCTCTTCTACGAACGGCACGGTGCGGCCGGCGCCGAGCGCCTCGCCGGCCGCGCCCGCTTCGCCCAGCTCTGGACGCTCGGCCCCGACGGCCAGTGGCGCCTCTCCCGCGTCTTCAGCTACGCCCACGGCCCGGCCGAGGCTCCCGCCGAACCTCCGGCCAGCCGCTAGACCGCCTGGACCGCAGTCCCGCTCACCCCCGCGCCCGCACCCCGATCGCCCCCAGCCCGCGCAGCAGCAGCACCGCCCCGATCATCCCGCAGGCGAAGGCGAAGAACAGGGCCAGCAGCCCACCGGTGATCCAGCCGCCGCCTTCCTCCTCGCTATGGCGCAGCACATAATGCGGATCGGCGATCGTCACCCCGGCCTCCGCCAGCCGCCGCCGCGCCAGATCGGGCAGGCCGTTCTTCACCACCCGCCCGGATACGGAAATCACATCGGCCAGATTCTCCGGGGCGCTGCGCTCCGCGCTGGTCGCTTCGCTGAACACGGCCACCGGCCCGCTCGGCGCGGGGAGGGGCGCGAGCCGGTTGGGGATGCGGTCCAGCGCCTTCACACCGCGCCAGCCCGTCTGCAGCGATCCCGTCCGGCCCCTGATCTCGCGGAAGGCGTAATCCGCGTCGGGCACGGGCTGCGCCCACATCCGCACCGGCACATCCGCTGGATATTCGTCCCGCATCAGCTGGGTCGCGGTGATATCCACCGGCTCCACATAGGCCCGCATCGGCGGCGCCTGCGTGAAGCAATAGATGCCGGTCGCCAGCAAGATCCCGGCCAGGCCCAGCATCCCCGCCGCGGTGCCCACGAAGATCCCGCGTTCCCGCTCCGGCGTCTGCTCGGCCGCCCGGTCCCGCGCGTCAATATGGCCGAATAGCATCCAGATGCTGGGCATGGCCAGCACCAGGTGCAGCAGGATCATCGGCGTGTCGGAATAAGCGTCGCCGGCCTCGATCTGCCAGCGCATCATCGCGCCATAAAGGCCGCCGCCCGTCGCGGCGCCCCAGATGAAATGGATCAGAAGCGCCACGACCCACAGCAGGTTCGCGGCCAGCGCGATCCGGCCCAGCGGCTTGCTCGTCTTCCTCATGCCTCGCTCCCCCGCACATCCTCGCCGCACCCGCCCGCCGGGGTCAACGCCTTCCTCGCCCGCGCGCGGCACAACGGGCGCGTCACCGCGCCCAAGCCATTGCTTTCCTTGCCGGATCGGGAATAGCCTTGCGCCGGCCTGTCGGGGGATGTGCGGAATGAAGGTGAAATCGGCTCTGTTCCTGGGCGTCCTTGCCGCCCTTGCCATGCCGTCCGCCGCGCAGGCGCAGGTGCTTGTCGATACGATCGGTCAAGCGGTCGGCAACTCCGTCAACCGCCGGCACCAGGCCTGGCGCGATAGCTGCATCGCGGGCGAGGTGGCGCCGCCCTCACCGCGCGAGGTCAGTGCCGCCGCGGCCAGTGCCGAGGAAACGATGCGGGCCTATCTCGCCCGCGCCGGGGCTTCGGCGCCGGCGGATGTCACGGCCATATTCGTGCGCCGCCCGTTTCGTCCCGCCTGGGAAGCGGAGGGGCAGGGCGCTGCCCTCGCCGGGATCAGCGATCCGCTCGCCCATATGGTCTCGGGCGGGACAGCGACCATCGGCCCGGCCACCTCGTTCTTTCGCTCGATCGACGGCGAATCCGCGCTCGGTATCTGGCAGGCGGTCTCGCCCGGCGCTGGCCGGCTCGGCTATTATCGTGCCATATTCATGCGGGAACGGCGCATGTTCCGCCTTGCAAAGCTGGAGGTCTTTCAGGGCGCGGCCGAGCCAGAAGCGATCCACCAATATTGCTTCCACATCGGCGACATCGAACAGAATCGGGCCTCGGAGGCTTGGCATGCCGAGAACGACCCGAAAGCCCGGCCGGATTGGGAGCAATAGATTTCGCAGTCCGGCCCGGAGCGTTCCATCCGGATCAGCCTGGGATTCCAGCGACAGCGCAGTGAATTCCCACGCTCGGCCCCGCTAGCGCTCCACCCGCAGCATCTTCTCCCGCGCCGCCTCGCCGCGCACCAGGGTCACCGCGCTTTTCGGCACGCCCAGTGCCTCCGCCACCAAGGCGATCACCGCCTTGTTCGCCTTGCCCTTGTCCGGTGGCGCCGTGACCCACACGCGCACCTGCCCGTCCGTCACCGCAATCCGCTCGGCGGCCGCCTTGGGTGTCGCCCGCACGGCCAGCATGCCGTCTGCCGAGACTGCCGCCCTCACCGCGGCCCTGACCGCTTCGTCCATCTTCCGAACTTCGCCCGCACGAGGGCCGCTTCGCAAGCCTATTCCGCCCGCGCCCAATCGTGCGCGCAGCCGTCGCCGGCGCAGATCCACTTGTCGTATCGCGCGCCCTTGGTGATGAAGTGGGATTTGGCGACGGTCAGCTCGAAGCCGCCGCCGGTAAAGAAGGCGCCGATGCGGCCGATCAGATTGCCCACGAAGCCGCCCTTCAGCCGCTCCACCTTCGCCACGCCGACCGGCGCGTAGCCGACATAGTCCGTGATCTGCACGCCCAGCCGGCCGAGCGGCCCGCTGAATTCGGCCGGCGTGTCGGCGCCGAAGGGGAGGGAAGGGACGAGATCGCCTTCGACTTCGTAGCGCAGGCAATCGATCTCCTTGCCGGCGAAGGCCGCGGCGAAATCGCCATCGCCGGCACGCGGGGCAGCGATCGTCATCACCTGCGGGCGCAGTTCGGGCCAGGTCTCGCTCGCCCGCCAGGCGAACAGGACGGCGAGCGCTCCGCCCTTGCTGTGCCCGGTGATGAACAGGCGGCGCGGGCCGCCGTCGGCCAGCAGCCGGTTCAATTCCGCCTCCAGACCGGTTTCGGGCATGCCGTCCGGCGCCGTTCCGTCGTCCCACAGCCTTTGCAGCGATTCCGAAAAGCCCTCATGCACGCGGCCGGGATAGGCGCCGCCACGCCGGAGCAGGGCCGAGCCGCTGTTGATCCAGTCGATGGCCGACGCCAATCCGCCCGCATCGAACAACACCCTCGGCGGCAAAGTCCCCCGGAACGCCACCAATATGCCCTCGGCAATGCGCCCGACCAGCACCCGGTCGATCTTCAGCTCGGGCATGCGATCGGCCAGATCGAGCAGCGAACCTTTCTCGCGCTCGATCGTGACGGGCGGCGAGAGCCAACCCGCCTTGCGCGTCTCGTCCGGCTCGGGTTCGCCATAAGTCTCCGCCGCCGCGAAAAGCAGGCGCCGCTTGATGCACTCCATGCCATCCTCCCTTTGCCCGCCCGCAGAGCAACATGGTGGCGCGTGCGGATCAAGCGGAGATAGCGCCGCTACGGTGCGGATCCCTGCGATGGTGGCGCGGCCTGGAAAAGGCGGGGGCAGGGCGCAAAAAGCATTTTCCTACAGCGTGCCAGATGGGATAAATGGTTGGCTCCTTTGATTCTTGGGAGCGTCTGCCATGCCTTTTCCCTTACCGTTCCGCCCGTCCGTCCCGGATGCCGGATGTTCCGGAACCCCCGGCCCGGACGATCCGCCGGGCAGGCGCGAGCGGCACGACGCCTTTAACGAAGGGCGCAAGGCCACTTTCCTGACCGCTCTGATCAAGACCGGCTGCCTGAAGCACGCCGCCCGGGCCGCCGGCGTGTCGGCCAAGACGGTCTACAATCATCAGGACAGCAATCCGGACTTTGCGGAGGGTGTACGAACCGCATTGGCTATGAGTGCGACTCCGATCGAGATGATTGCCTGGCGCCGCGCCGTGCACGGCGTCGAACAGGAATTCGCCTGTGGCGGCCAGGTCCATGTCCGCCGCCGCTATTCCGATCATCTCCTGCGCCTGCTGCTGCAGGGCTCCAATCCGAAGAAATTCGGCCCCAATCCGGGCTTAAGGCGCAAGCGCGTCCTCCGCCACGAGCGCAAGGAGATCGAGCGCAACGTCCGCGCCGAGATCGAGGCGGAATATCGCGCCCGCGAGCCGGACATGCAGGACGTACAGGATGAAATCCTGCGCAAGATCGACGCGGTGCAGCGCCACGAGACGCGCAAGAAGCTCGCCGGCGGCTGGACCCGGGCGCGGGGCGGCTACCTCCTCCCGCCCGGCTACGGCCCGCTGCCCGGCTTCGATCCCGGCTCGGGCGGCGGCGTGGGATGGGACGAATATGGGGAAGAGACCCCCCGCGATTCCGTGTGAACTTCGTGAAAGTCGCAGGCCGCCCGGTGGATAAGGCGCAGCCTTATCCACGGAGTCGGGCAAGACCGGCCGACGGGTCGGCGACGCCGAACCCGATCGACGACACGCGATTCACTCGCGTGACATCCCGCTCACGCCCGCAGGATCTTCTCCATCTTCTTGCCCTTGGCCAGCTCGTCGATCAATTTGTCGAGATAGCGCATCTCGCGCTGCAACGGCTCCTCGATCTCCTCGACGCGGTAGCCGCAGATCAGGCCCTTGATCTGCGACCGCGCGGGATTGGGCCGGGGTGCCTGCTCGAAGAAAGTGCGGCAGTCGGTCTTGTCCGCCAGCCGCGCCGCGAAGCCCTGCTCGTCATAGCCGGTCAGCCACAGGATGATCTCGTCCACTTCGGCCTTCGTCCGCCCCTTCTTCTCGGCCTTGGCCAGATAGGCCGGATAGAGATTGGCGAAGGCCATCTTGTAGATGCGTTCCCACGACATGCCGGCGTCTCCATCCGCGTTTCCGCGCATCCTAGGCGCGGCGCCGAGTCGCGCCAAGCCGCGAGCCTTTGGCACAAGGCATTTTCCTACAGACAACCAGATGGGATAAATGATTCGCTCCATTTGAAGCCGAAGGAGCGATATCATGCCTTCCCCGCCCCCCGCTGTCTGCCACCCCGGAGCCGCATCCTCCACTCCGGACCCGGCGGCATCCGTTTCGGACGTGTCTCTTTCCCGCGCCGCGCCGCCTGCTCCTACCCTGCCGGCTTCGCTCAAGAGGGGAGGGATCGAAATGACCCATGTCGTTACGGCGCACAGCCTGTTCCTGCGCAATGCGCCGGTGAAGCAGGCCGGCAACGAACGCGGCGCCTTGCCGGAGGGGACCGAAGTCACGCTCGAGGATGGCAGTCATCCGAAATACTGGCTCATCTCCGGGACGCTGAACGGCACCGCTTTCAAAGGCTATGTCTCGAAGGAGTGGCTGAAGCCGAAGGCCGAAATCTCCTTCCCGGTCGCCAGCAAGGTCGGGCCGGTCCACTGGCGCGAGAACAATGCCGCCGTGACGCGCGCCGCCCCGGCCGGAGCCAGTCCGCTCGGCGAGTCCGGCTATCCGCGCTTCGCCAACGGCTCGGCGGACGGCCTGAATGCGGCGATCAAATGGCTGCAGGTCGAAACCAGCCGCCGCTACCGCCCCGGCGCGGGCAAGACCTATTGCAACATCTACGCCTATGACGTCGCTTATGCCGCCGGGGTCTATCTGCCGCGCGTGTGGTGGACGCAAAAGGCGCTGCTCGCGCTTCAGGCCGGGCAGGCGGTCGCCGCCAAATATGGCGATACGGTGCGCGAGATGAATGCGAACATGCTGCACGACTGGCTGCAGGATTGGGGACCGGCGTTCGGTTGGCGCCGCACTTTCTCCTTCACCGACATGCAGGAGGCGGCGAACAAGGGCCGGATCGCCATGATCTGTGCAAAGCGCAAGGATCTCTCCCGCTCCGGCCATATCGTCGTCATCCCGCCCGAGACGGCGGGCGTAAAGGCGGTGCGCGATGCCGCCGGGAAGGTCGTCCGCCCGCTCAATTCCCAGGCCGGCAGCGTCAATTTCCAGCGCAAGGCGCCCGCCGGCGCCTGGTGGGCGGGCAGCCAGTTCAGCAGCTTCGTCCTGTTCGTCAATGATGGCTGAGGCGGGGAAGGCGTCCGCAGCCGGGGATCGGTCACGCCGCGCGCCCATTCCGTCTTGCGCCAGCGCACTTCCGTCGCGCGCCGGATGCCGCGGGCGGCGCCGGCGCTACAGTCCGCGCCGTCATCACGGAGGGAGAGTGACATGAAGTTTCAGCTACGCATGACTGCCATCGCCGCCACGGCGATTCTGCTCGCCGGTTGCGGCGGTGCAGCCAGCAACACGACCACCAATGCGGGCGCCCCGGCGGCGCCGGCGAACGGCACTGTCGTCGCCGAGGGCGGCGGCGCGACCGTGACCAAGGGCGCGGATGGTTCGACCACCGTCACCAGCAATATGGGCAGCGCCCAGATCACCACCGGCGCGCCCACGGGCGACATGCCGGGCGGACTTCCGGCCTATCCGAACGCGCAGGCCGGCGGCGGCATCAATGTCACCGGCCAGGGTGCGGGCGGCTCGGGCCGCGTCGTGTCGTTCACGACCAGCGATCAGCCGTCGCAGGTGATCGATTTCTACGCGAATGCGGCGAACCAGGCCGGGCTCACCACCCGTTCGCGCACCGCCATGGGGCCGAACGCCTCGCTGGCGCTGACCAAGGGCGACGAAGGCATCGTCGTCACCGCCACCGGGATCGGCGGCAGCACCCAGGTGCAGATCGCGGCGGGCAGCCGCTGAGCGCGCACCGGTCCCGGACACGAAAAGGGCGCCGTCGCTATCCGCGGCGGCGCCCTTCTGTCTCCAGGGAGCGGAGACTACATCTTGTTCGCGGCGTTGGTCATGACGCTGTTGGCGCTGACGCTGCCATTCTCGATCGCGTCGGACCGGTTCTCACCGTCCTGACGGACCTGATCGGCCTGATTGTACATGTCGGCCGACATGTTGTCGGCCTTCTGCTCGATGGCGTCGGCCCTGTTCTCGGCGGCGTCTTCGACCGCATCGGCCTTGTTCTCGGCAGGCGTGCGATTGCATGCGGCGAGGGAGAACATGCAGGCCAGACCGGCAATGGTCGCGATTTTCTTCATAACTGGATCCCTGTTTCAAAAGGGAGGCACGGCAGGGCGCACCTCGGCTCTAACGTAACATCGGTTACTTCAGGCCAACCGCTATCCTGCTGTTTCGGTTCCGTTTCTTGCGACGAACCGAAAGTCAGGCCAATATCCGCGCCGGCAATTTTATCTCGCCCTCATCATAGCCGTCCCAATAATGCACCCTCCGCGCGGAGACGCGGATCAGGGTCAGGCCGGGCGTGTCCATGCCCTGCTCGAACCAGCTGTCCAGATCCTTGTTCCAGTGCGCGGCAAAGTCGGACTTGTCCTGGCTCAGCGTCGCCTCGCCCTCCAGCGTCAGGAAGAAGGGCCGCAGCCCCAGCAAGCCGGATTTCGCCTGGTAGGACAGGCCGACCTGCGGATCGCGCCGGATGTCGCTGACGGTGCGCGTGCTCTCCAGCGCGAAGAACCAGGAATCGCCGTCGAACGCGACGTCGCGATTGTTGCTCATCGGCCGCCCGGCGATCGCGCCATTGTCGGTGCGGGTGGTCAGAATGGCGAAGTCGATGTCGCGCATCTTCTCGGCCAGATCTTCGATAGTCTTGTCGCCCATTGCCTCGGCTCCGATTTTGGAAGAGTCTGAGGGCCGAACGCGGTGGCGGCCGCAAAGCTCCCGCCAGGCCTTGCGCCGAAGACGGTGACAGGTCGACAGAAGTGAACTAAGCGACTGGAAATAAGTGTTAAAGCTGGAGAGTGGGATGACAAGGCGGCGGCGTTTTTCGGCCTCGGTAGCGATGATGGCGCTGGTCGCCGGTTGCGGCGGTGGTGGCGGAGGCGGCGGTGGCGGCACCGTCGTGGTGCCGCCGACCACGCCGCCGCCCACCTCCGGCTGCACCCTCGCCGAGCGTCAGGCCTGGGCCGCGGCGCAGATCAACGAATGGTATCTGTTCCCGGAACTGATCGCGGCGGGCGTCAACCCGGCGTCGCATACGAATATCGATTCCTATGTGGACGCGCTGGTCGCGCCCGCGCGGGCGCAGAGCCGTGACCGTTTCTTCACCTACGTCACCTCGATTGCCGAGGAGAATGCCTTCTTCAATTCCGGCTCCAGCGCCGGCTTCGGCGTCCGCCTGTCGACCGATGTCGCCGCGCGGCGCCTGTTCATCGCCGAGGCGTTCGAAGGTGCGCCCGCGCTTGCCGCCGGGATCGATCGGGGTACCGAAATCCTCGCGATCGGCACCAGCAGCGCGAACCTGCGGACAGTGGATTCGATCATCGCCTCGGAAGGGTCCGCCGGCATCACCAACGCGCTCGGCCCGTCGACTGTCGGGCTGGCGCGGCTGCTGCGCGTCCGGGACGGGGCCGGCACGCGCGAAGTGACGGTCACCAAGGCCGATTTCGCGATCACCCCGGTGTCGAGCCGCTACGGCGCGCAGATTATCAACGATGGCGGCCGTCAGGTCGGCTATGTGAATCTGCGCACCTTTATCAACACCGCCGATCCGGCGCTGCGCAACGCGTTCAGTTCGTTCCGCGCGCAGGGCATCACCGAAGTGATCGTCGACTTCCGCTACAATGGCGGCGGCTTGGTCTCGATCGCCGAGCTGATGAACGATCTGATCCTCAATCGCCCGGCTTCGCAAGTGCAGGGCTATGTCGCCTTCCGCGCGTCCAAGGCGAGCAACAACGAGACGGTCAATTTCGCGCCGCAGCCGCAATCGATCAACGGCATGAAGGTCGCCTTCATCGGCACGGGCAGCTCTGCTTCGGCCAGCGAGCTCGTGATGAACGCGGCTTTGCCCTATCTGGGGAACAACGCGGCGCTGATCGGCTCAAACACCTTCGGCAAGCCGGTCGGCCAGATCGCACTCGATCGCACCGCCTGCGACGATCGGCTGCGCGTCATCGCCTTCGCCACGCAGAATTCGGCGCGACAGGGCGATTATTACACCGGCCTGGCGTCGAAATTCCAGTCGACCTGCCGCGCGACCGACGACATCACCCGCCCGCTCGGCGATCCGAACGAGGCATCGACCCGGGCGGCGCTCGACTTCCTTGCCGGAAGGCCCTGTGCCGGCGGGGCGATCAGCGATGCGGGCGGCGGCGGGATCGCCGGCGGGCCGGGCGAAAGCGGGCAGGGAGCGACCGGCCAGGTGGCGGTGCCGGACGGCCATGAACTGCTGACGCCCGATCGTCCGACGACGCCGCAGCGCGAGATACCGGGCTTCTTCTAGGACCCGTTCCGCGACGGCGGCATCGGGCGCGACACGCTATTCGTCGTCGCCCTCTGCCTGGTTCGAGCCGGTGTCGCCGGTCTCGTCGATGCTGCGGACGCTGAATTCGCCCTGCAGCGAGTGGAACACCTCGGCCGAATATGAGCGGCCATCGGTGGTGGTGAAGGTGAGCCGGTAGATCGTCCCGGCGACCACCTGCCGCGTGGCGCTGGTCACTTCGTCGAGCGTGCCGTCGACCGATTCCGCGGCGAAGGCGGCGGCCGCCTGCACCCGCTCGTCCGACACACTGACGGCACCGGCGCCGCCCAGGATCGGGCGCTGCTTGGTCGCGGGCGCGTCGACGGATTGTGAGGGCGCACTGGTCGGCGCAGCGGTCGCGGCCAGGAGCGAACAGATCAAAGCGAGCATGGATTTTCCCCTTCCCCGTGCAACCGCCAATCTGGTCGATCGCCGCCGCCTTGTCGACTCCGGCGGCTGGCCACGACCTGAACGTTCCGCTTCGGCAATATTCATCAACGGGGGCCCCGCATCCCGGAGCGCCCCTGCAACGGCTGATCAGGAAATCAGCGCACCGGGTGGATGCGTATGACGCGATTGGTCCGCGCGTTGATTTCGTAGACCCGGCGCCCGTCCGTCCGGTAATAGACGTTACCGCCGTCGCGATAGCCCCAGCGAGCCGCTCCGCTCAGCGAGCCTCGCACCTCACGCGTGACGACATCGCCGATCCGCAGGCCGCGGCCGGACCCCTCATAGCGATCGCCGCGGCCGGCATAACCATCGCGACCGCGATTCCAGTCGTCATCCTCCCAGCCATAGCGATTGCCCCAGCCGGAGCCACCGACGCGCCGCACTTCCTGGCGCAGTGCGGCGAGGCGCTGGCGCAGGTCGGCCCGCTCCTGCCGGTCGATGCCGTTGCGTGAATAGCGCGCTTCAAGTTGGCGCAGGTCGCGCATCTGATAGCGCAGGCGCCTTTGTTCGCTGTTGCTGATCACACCAGCCTGAACGCCCGCGTCCAGCCGCTCGTCGAGATTGTCGAGTTGCACGCCGATTCCCATGTCGTCGCGCGCGCCATAGCCGGGTTGCGCCGCGGCATCGGAGGCCAAGATGGCGGCGGGGATCGCCGCCAGCGCGAGCAGAATCTTCTTCATCGCAAACTCCTTCATGGTGACCGGGAACAATCGGCCTTTCCCCGTTCAGTCGACGCGCGACCCCACGGGCGGCGGGTCGCTGGCCGGGAAGCTTTCGTCGGACGCCTGATCGGCGGCGCTCCAGCTCTTCGGCGGATCGCGCATGGCGTCCGGTCCGGCCGAGCGGGTCGCGCTCAGATCCTGTGCGGCATATTGCTCGTCATCGCTCAGCGCGGCGGCGCGCGGAACGCGATCGCTGAAGCGGCGATAGGCGCTGACCGCCATATAGCCGAGCGCGGCGGCGCCGATCGTGGCGAGAATGGCGGTGGTGCGATTGAGGCGCATGCGGGAACCCCTGTGTGCTTTGGCGTTTGCACGAGGAACATATGGAAACAGGTGCGGTTCCGCATCCGAAACTATATGGCGGCGTGACACGATGGCGAGGGATGAAGGTTGGTGACGAAACGGCAGCCGTTTGAATCGATTCACCGCCACGGTTTCGTCCGGGTGGCGGCGGCAAGCCCGTCCGCATCGGCCGGAGATATTGTCTTCAACGTCGACCAGACGATCGCGCTGGCGAAGGATGCGGCGGCACGGGGCGTCGATCTGGCCGTATTTCCCGAACTCAACATCTCCTCCTACGCGGTTGACGACCTGCATCTGCAGGAGGCGTTTCTAGACGCGGTTGAGGCCGGCGTGGCGCGGCTTGCGGCGGAAACCGCGAGTCTGTCCACGATCATGATCGTCGGCGCGCCGGTGCGGCGGGGCGGGCGGCTGTACAATACGGCGATCGTGCTCGCGCGCGGCGTGATCCTGGGCATCGTGCCCAAGACCTTCCTGCCCAATTACCGCGAATATTATGAGAAACGCTGGTTCGCATCCGGTATGGGGCTGACCGGGCTGGAGGCGGATTTCGCCGGGCAGCGCGCGCCGTTCGGGACGGACCTGATCTTCGCCGCCGACGATCTGCCCGACTTCATCTTCCATGCCGAGATTTGCGAGGATTTCTGGGCGCCGCTGCCGCCCTCGACTCATGGCGCGCTGGCCGGGGCGCTGATCCTCTGCAACCTGAGCGCCTCCAACATCACGATCGGCAAAGCGGACGAGCGCGCCCTGCTCTGCGCCTCGCAATCGAACCGCGCGATTGCCGCCTACGTCTTTTCTGCCAGCGGCCCCGGCGAGAGCACGACCGACCTCGCCTGGGACGGGCAGGGTTCGATCTACGAGGCGGGCGACCTGCTCGCGGCGACCGGCCGCTTCGATCGCGGCGCCGAACTCGCCGTGGCCGATGTCGATGTGCAGCGGCTGCGGCAGGAGCGCATGCGCAACGGCACCTTCAACGACAGCGCCCGCGCCGCTGGCGATCCCGAAACGCGCTTCCGCCGCGTCACCTTCGCGCACAGTCCTGGCTGTGCCGATTTGGGTCTCGAACGGCCGCTGCGCCGCTTCCCCTACGTGCCCAATCGGCGCGAGCAGCTCGATCAGGATTGCTACGAGGCGTTCAACATTCAGGTGCAGGGCCTCGCCACGCGCTTTCAGGCGACGAAGGGCAAGCATCTCGTCATCGGCGTGTCGGGGGGGCTGGATTCAACCCATGCGCTGATCGTCGCGGCCAAGACCTGCGACTGGCTTGGCCTGCCGCGCTCCACCATTCTCGGCTACACCATGCCCGGTTTCGCGACGAGCGATCACACCAAGGACAATGCCTGGGCGCTGATGCGCGCGCTTGGCATCGAAGGCGCGGAAATCGACATCCGTCCGGCCGCCGAGCAGATGCTGAAGGATATGGGCCATCCCTATGCGTCGGGGCAGCCTGTCTATGACGTGACGTTCGAAAATGTGCAGGCGGGCCTACGCACGGACTATCTCTTCCGTCTCGCCAATCATCGCGGCGGCTTCGTCGTCGGCACCGGCGATCTGAGTGAAATCGCGCTCGGCTGGTCGACCTACGGCGTCGGCGACCAGATGAGCCATTACGGCGTCAATGCCGGGGTGCCGAAGACGTTGATCCAGTATCTCGTCCGCTGGGCGATCAAGTCCGGCCAGTTCGATGCCGATACGGACCGGGTGCTCGACGCGATCCTGCAGACGAAGATCTCACCGGAGCTGGTCCCGCCCGACGCGGATGGCGCGATGCAATCGACGGAGGACCGGATCGGGCCGTACGAGCTGCACGATTTCTTCCTGTTCCACATCCTGCGCCACGGCCAGAAGCCGTCCAAGGTCGCCTATCTCGCCTGGCAGGCCTGGAAGGATGTCGATGCGGGCCTGTGGCCGTTCGATTATCCCGAACATCTCAAGCGCGACTACGACCTTGCCACCATCCGCGAATGGCTGGAGACCTTCCTCTTCCGCTTCTTCCAGATCAGCCAGTTCAAGCGCTCGGCCATCCCCAATTCGCCGAAGGTCAGCGCCGGCGGCGCATTGAGCCCCCGCGGCGACTGGCGCGCCCCCAGCGACGGCAATGCCGACGTGTGGCTGGCCGAGCTGAAGGCGGCGTTCGAGGAATAGCCGCCCCGCTTGCCTGTCCTGTCCGGATAAGGCACCAGCGCATCGGGCCAATAACCGGCGGGCGCGATCCGCTGGACAGGGAGAATATTCGACATGCTCACGCGCTTCGCCGCCGCCACGCTGATGCTGCTTTCGACCACCGCCATCGCCCATGCCCAGCAACGCGGCGCAACGCGGGGCGGCAGCGCCGAGGCGCCCGCGTGGGACGTGAACGCGCCGCCGGGCGCCACTGTCCGGCAGGTGCGGATCGACACGGACGAAGGCACGTGGATGAATGTCGATGTCTCGCCGGACGGGCAGAGCATCGCCTTCGACATGCTCGGCGACATCTATGTGATGGGCATTGCGGGTGGCACGCCGCGGCGGATCACCTCGGGTCTCGCTTACGACCAGCAGCCGCGCTTCTCGCCGGACGGGCGGCGGATCGCCTTCACCTCGGATCGCGCGGGCGGCGACAATATCTGGGTGATGAACGCCGACGGGACGGGTGCGCGGGCGATCACCAGCGAGACCTTCACCCTGCTGAACGCTCCGGCCTGGAGTCCGGACGGCCGCTTCATCGCCGCACGCAAGCATTTCACCACGCAGCGTTCGGCCGGCACCGGCGAGATCTGGCTCTATGACGTGAACGGTACGGGCGGCGGCCAGCAGCTGATCGAGCGGCCCAATCCGCAGCATCAGAAGGAATTGGGCGAGCCGGTCTTCGCGCCCGACGGCCGCTCCATCTATTATACCCGCGACGCCTCGCCGGGCGGCACTTTCCAATATGCGCAGGATTCGAACGAAGGCGCCTTCCGGATCGAGCGCTACGAGATCGACAGCGGCGAGCGCAGCACCGTCGCCGGCGGCCCCGGCGGCGCGGTGCGGCCGACGCCGTCGCCGGACGGCCGCTGGCTGGCCTTCGTGCGGCGCGAGGGCGGGACGAGTCGCCTGTTCGTGAAGGACCTCGAGTCCGGCCGCGAGCAGCGCATCTATGACGATATGGACCTCGACCTGCAGGAGACCTGGGCGATCCAGGGCGTCTATCCGAACATGGACTGGACGCCGGACAGCCGCTCCATTGTCTTCTGGGCGGGCGGCAAGATCCGCCGCATCGCGCCGGAAGGCGGCAATGCCAGCGAAATCCCGTTCCGCGTGGCCGACACGCGCGCCGTGATCGATCCGGTGCTGCCGGCGATCGACGCCGCCCCGGCGAACGTCACGACGCGGATGATCCGCTTTCCGAATCTGTCGCCGGACGGCAGCCAGATCGTCTACGAAAGTCTCGGCCGTCTGTGGATCCGCGCCGCGACCGGCAATGCCCAGCCGCGCCGCCTGACCGCGCCTGACGGCGATTTCCAGCTCTGGCCGAGCTGGTCGCGCGACGGCCGCTCCATCGTCTTCGTCTCCTGGAACGACCAGCGCCTCGGTGAAATCCGCACCGTCGCGGCCGACGGCTCCGGCCAGCGCACCGTGACCAGCGCCCCCGGCCATTATGCCCGCCCGCGCTTCTCGCCCGATGGCCAGACCATCGTGTTCGAGCGCGGCAGCGGCGGCTTTCTGACCTCCAGCCTCTATTCGGGCGAGGACGGCATCTATCGCATCGCGACGGCTGGCGGTGCGCCCGCGCGCGTGTCGGGCAGCGGCGGCTCCCCCCAATTCGGCGCGACGAGCGACCGGGTGTTCTTCGAGGTCAACGAGAATCAGAAGCGCCGCCTGGTCAGCACCGACCTGCTGGGCGGCAATCGCCGCGTCCATGCCGAGGGCGAGCTGATCACCAATTTCGAAGTCTCGCCGGACGGCCGGGCTCTGGCCTTCCGCGAGAATTACAATTTCTTCGCCGTGCCCTTCTTCGGCGGCGCGGCGGTGATGAACCTGTCCAGCCGCTCCGGGCCGATGCCGGTGACGCGGATCACCAATGCGGCCAGCGCCTATGGCTCGTGGGCCGGCAACCGTTTCGTGTGGACGCTCGGGCCGAACCTCTACACCGCCGATCAGGGCGCGATCACCGCCCGCGCGCCCGGCACGAGCTACACCCCGCCGACGACGGGCACGAACCTGTCGGTCACCGTTCCCGCCGACGTGCCGGCCGGCATTGTCGCTTTGGTCGGCGCGCGCATCGTCACCATGGCCGACGCCAATGGCGGCGTGATCGAGGATGGCGTGGTCATCATCGACGGCAACCGCATCCGCGCCGTCGGCCCGCGCGGCAGCACCGCCATTCCAGCGGGTGCGCAGCAGGTCGATCTGGCCGGCCGCACCATCACGCCCGGCTTCATCGACGGCCACGCGCACGGCCCCTACGGTACCGACGATCTGATCCCGCAGCAGAATTGGTCGCAGCTCTCGCATCTGGCGCTCGGCGTCACGACGACGCACGATCCGTCCAGCACCGCCAGTGAAGTGTTCGCGGCGAGCGAGATGCAGCGGGCCGGGCTGATCCTCGCGCCGCGCACCTATTCGTCGGGCGAGATCGTCTACGGCGCGCGCAGCGCGTTCCGCTATGCCCAGATCGACAGCTACGAAGATGCGCTGAACCACGTCCGCCGCCTTCAGGCGGAAGGCGCGGTGTCGATCAAGAATTACAACCAGCCGCGCCGCAACCAGCGGCAAATGGTCGCTGCCGCGGCGCGTCAGCTCGGCATCATGGTCGTGCCCGAGGGCGGCTCGCTCTTCGGCATGGACATCGCCCTCGTTCAGGACGGCAACACCACGCTGGAGCACAATGTCCCGCAGGCGCGGCTGTATGAGGATGTGGTGAGCATGTGGTCGCAGACCCGCGTCACCTATAATCCGACGTTGGTCGTGACCTATGGCGGTCTTGCCGGCGATCCCTATTGGGCGCAGGCGACGCAGGTCTGGCGCCATCCGATCCTCAGCCGCCACGCCCCGCCGGGCGCGCTGGCCGATCGGGTGCGCACGGAGACCGGCCCGGCCGAGCAGTTCGTCGATCAATATGCGGCGCGCGAGGCGCAGCGCCTGGCCAATCGCGGCGTCACCGTGACGATCGGCGCGCATGGCCAGCAGCAGGGGCTTGGCAGCCATTGGGAGATGTGGAGCTTCGTGCGCGGCGGCGCGACGCCGCTGCAGGCGCTGCAGCATGCGACCGTCGATCCGGCACGCGGCTATGGCTTCCGCGACCTCGGCACGATCGAGCCGGGCAAGCTGGCCGATCTCGTGGTGATGACCGCGAACCCGCTGGAGGATATCCGCAACACCGACAAGATCAGCCACGTCATGCTGAACGGCCGTCTCTACGACGCCGCGACGCTGAACGAGACGGTTACCGGCAATCGTCAACGCCAGCCTTATTTCTGGGAGAATGGCGGCGGCAGCGGCGGCGGGGCCGGGGCGCATACCGACGGCGATTGAGGCCGCGCGCCGCTAGGCCTTTGGTAACGCCTCATCGTTAATCCCGGTCCCGAAACAAAGGGGTCGAGACGCGATGCAGAGTGTGCGGGATCATGTCCGCGAACGGGCGCTGGCGCTGCCGCGCAACCTCATGCGCGAAGAATTGCGCACGGAGGAAAGGCGTGACGGCGAGGGCCGGACGGCGACCATCTTCCTGCGCGGCCGCGCCGCCGACGCGATCGTGATCAACATCTCCACGCACGGCGCGATGGTGGAGACCAAGGCGCAGCCGACGCTGGACGATCATGTCGTCATCGTGTTCGACGGCTGCACGCCGGTCCACGCCTCGGTCCGCTGGATCAAGGGCGGCCGCATCGGCCTGCATTTCGGCCGGGAACTGGTGCTGGCTTGAAGCCTAGCGCGGCAGCGCTTCCATCACCTTGGGGGCGATCCCGACGACCATCTTCCTGATCCCCGCGAAAGTGGGGTGGAGTCCGTCCGGCTGATTGAGCGTGCGGTCGCCGGCCACGCCGTCGAGGAAGAAGGGGTGGAGCACGGCGTGGTGCCGGGCCGCGAGATCGGGATAGATGGCGTTGAAGCGCGCCGCATAATCCTCGCCCAGATTCGGTGACGCGATCATCCCGGACAGCAACACGCGAATGTCGCGGCGTTTCAATTCGGTCAGGATCGCGTCGAGATCGGCCTTGGTCTGCGCCGGATCGAGGCCGCGCAGCATGTCGTTGGCCCCGAGCGCAATGATGGCGAGCTGCGGTTTCTGCGCCATCCCGCCCAGCGTGAAGTCCAGCCGCTGCCGCCCCTGCGCCGCCGTGTCCCCCGACACGCCGCCATTGGTGACGAAGGCACGCACGCCCTGCCGCCTCAGATAGGCTTCCAGCTGCGGCGCGAAGCCCTGCCGCCTGGGCAGACCGAAGCCGGCGGTCAGGCTGTCGCCGAAGGCGAGGATGTGGACATCGCCCGACCCCGGCTGCGGCGCCGCCGTTTCCGGTCCGCCGTCATGCTCGGCCGTGTGATGCGCCCGTGCCGCCAGCGGCAAGGCAACGAGCGCGGCGAGGCCGAGATGGACAAAGGCGCGGCGGCCGACATATGGCCCGTGGCCCGCTTCAGGTTGCTCTCCCGACATGCCAGACCCCTACGTCATCGACGCGAACAATGTCACGCTCTCGCTTGGGAGCCGCGCCGCGCGTGTGGAGATTCTGCGCGGCGTTGATCTGCAGGTGGAGGCGGGCGAGACGGTGGCGTTGCTCGGCCCCTCCGGCTCGGGAAAATCGTCGCTGATGGCGATCCTTTCCGGCATGGAGCGCCCGAGCGGTGGCAATGTGCGCATTGCCGGTGCCGACTTTACCGGCATGAACGAGGATGCGCTGGCAAAGACCCGTCGCGGCCGGATTGGCATCGTGCTGCAGGCCTTCCATCTGCTCCCGACCATGACGGCGCTGGAAAATGTCGCGGTGCCGATGGAATTGGCCGGGGAGGGCGATGCCTTCGTACGCGCCGCGGCCGAGCTGGAAGCGGTCGGGCTCGGCCATCGCCCCGGCCATTATCCGGTCCAGCTTTCCGGCGGCGAGCAGCAGCGCGTCGCCATCGCCCGCGCACTTGCGCCGCGGCCGGCGCTTTTGTTCGCCGATGAGCCGACGGGCAATCTCGATGCCGCCACCGGCGCGGCGATTCTCGACCTTCTCTTCGCGCGGCAGCTCGAAACGCAGGCGACCCTGTTCGTCATCACCCACGATCCCGCCCTTGCCGCCCGTTGCGGCCGCGTCCTCGAAATGAGCGACGGGCGGATCGTTCGGGATAGAAAGGCGTGACCCTTCGCCTCGCGCTGCGCGATCTGCGTGGCGGGTTCGCCGGACTGCGCCTGCTGGCCGTCTGCCTGTTCCTCGGCGTGATGGCGCTGGCCGGGGTCGGCAGCCTGACTGCGGCGGTGCTTTCCGGATTGTCGGATCAGGGGCAGGCGATCCTCGGCGGCGATGTGCAGGTCGAGATGAACCAGCGCGCCGCCACTCCGGAGGAACTGGCGGCCTTCGCTCGTGAAGGTGAGGTCAGCCGCCTCGTCCGCATGCGCGCCATGGCGGCCCCGGGCGGCGGCGGCGATCCGGCCCTGGTCGAACTGAAGGGCGTCGATGACCTCTATCCTTTTTACGGCGAGTTCCGCCTTCGCGACGGCGCGCTTGCCGATCGGCCGCGCGGCATGCAGGTCGCGATCGGCCCGGAACTGGCCGACAAGCTCGGCGTCGGTGTCGGCTCCGACCTGCGCATCGGCGAAGGCACGTTCCGTGTCATCGGCGTGATCGAAAGCGAGCCGGACTGGGTCAGCCAGGGTTTCGCGCTCGGCCCCAGCGCGATGATGGATGTGGACGGCCTGAACGCGACGCGCCTGATCCGGCCCGGCAGTCTGTTTATCGCGGCCTACCGGATGAAGATCCCGGCCACGGCCGATCCGGCGGAGGCGACGCGCCGCCTACAGCGCGGCTTTCCGGCCGCGGGGCTGAAGGTCGAGGACCGGCTGAACGCCGCGCCCGGCACCCGCCGCTTTCTCGAACGGCTCGGCCAGTTCCTGACGCTCGTCGGCCTCAGCGCGCTGATCGTGGCGGGGATCGGCGTCGGCAATGGCGTTGGTTCCTATCTCGACGGCAAGCGCGGCGCGATCGCGATGCTGAAGACGCTCGGCGCGACCTCCGCCATGATCTTCCGCATCTATCTGGTCCAGATCGGTCTCGTTGCCGCGGTCGCCATCCTCTTCGGGCTGGCCGCGGGGGCGGCGGTGCCGTCGCTGGTCGTCTGGGCGGCGGGGGATGCCATACCGGTTCCGCCCGGCACCGGCATCTATCCCTTCGCGCTGATCCTTGCGGCCGGATACGGCCTCCTGGCCGCTTTCGCCTTCGCGCTCGTACCGCTTGCCCGCGCCCGCAGCGTGCCGTCCGCGAGCCTGTTGCGCGGTGGCGTGGAGGATAGCGCCCGCGCGCCGTTTTGGGCTTATGCGGCGGCGCTGGCCGCCGGCGCGGGGATTGCGGCACTGGCGGTGTGGACCGCACCGATGCCGGGCTTCGCGCTCGGCTTCATTGCGGCGGCGCTCCTCCTCCTGCTCCTCCTGAGCCTGCTCGCCGCCGCGATCCGCTGGACGCTCGCCCGCCTGCCGAAGCCGCGCGCGCCATTGGTGCGGATGGCGCTGGCCAATCTGCACCGTCCCGGCGCGCAGACGTCCCGGCTGGTCGTGGCGCTCGGAGCCGGGCTGACTCTCTTCACCACCCTTGCGGTGATCGAATCCAACCTGTCGGCGCAGATCCGTTCGACCATCCCGGCCCGCGCGCCCAGCTTCTTCATTCTCGACGTGCCGAGCGGCGACACTGAGCGATTCCGCGCAACCGCCGCCAGCGCCGCGCCGGATGCGGAACTGCGTCTGATGCCGTCGCTCCGGGCCTCGGTCACCGCAATCGGCGATCGCCGCATCGCCAATATGGCGGAGCTGCCGGAGGGCGCCTGGTTCCTGCGCGGCGACCGCAACATCACCTTCGCCGCCGCACTTCCCGAAGGCGCGCGGGTCGTCGAAGGGGAATATTGGGCACCGGACTATCGCGGCCCGCCTTTGGTCTCGCTCGACGCGGAGAATGCCCGCGCCGCCGGCCTGGGCGTCGGCGATACGCTCACCGTGTCCGTACTGGGACGGGAGGTGGAGGCGCGGATCGCCAATCTGCGCGAGGTCGATTGGGGACGACTCGGCATCAATTTCGTCATCGTCTTTTCGCCCGGCATCTTCGACGCCGCGCCGCACAGCCTCATGGGCACGGCGACCATGCCCACGGAGCGCGAGCAGGCCTTCGCCCGCGCGATCAATCGCGATTTCCCTTCGGTCTCCGCGGTCCGCATCCAGGACGTGCTGAGCACGGTCTCCGGCCTGATGAGCCAGCTTGCCGCCGCGATCCGTGCCGCCGGGGCGGTCGCGATCCTTGCCGGCATCGCGGTGCTGATCGGCGCGCTCGCCGCCTCCCGCCGGGCCCGCGTCTATGACAGCGTGCTGCTGAAACTGCTCGGCGCGACGCGCGGCCGCATCCTGGGTCTGCAGGCGATGGAATTCGCTCTGCTGGCGTTCATCCTCAGCCTGCTAGCGCTCGCGCTCGGCACGGGCGCCGGCTGGTATGTGGTGGTGGAATTGTTCGAACTGGACTGGTCGCCCGATTGGGGCGCGGTGCTGGCGACCCTGGGCGCGGGAGCGGGCCTCACGCTCGTCATCGGCCTGATCGGCGCTCTGCCCGCCCTCGCCGCCCGTCCCGCGCAGGCGCTGCGTGCGCTTTGACGGCCACCCGCCGCTCCCGTAAATGCCTGGCAAGCCTCGCCAAAAGGAATCAGTTTGATGCGTAAGCCGCTTTTGATCGCCGCCGCGCTCGCGGCGCTGCCGCTGCCCGCCGCCGCCCAGACCGCCGCCACGCCGCCGCCTCCGCTCGAGCTTACCGCCGAACAGCGGGCCACGCTGGAAACGGCGGTCGCGCGCGGCCGCGCTTTGTCGGTGCTCGACCAGAGTTTCCGGATGGCCACGACCGACGCGCGCGCGCGCATCCCGGCGGCCGATGCGGAGGCGATTGCGGGCTGGATCGCGCAGCCGGAGGGCAATGGCGTCGCCGTTACCTACTATGTTCGCGATGGGGAACATTATGCCGCCATCTATCGCGGCACGGTGATGGGTGGCCGGGTCAATTCACCGCAGGTATTCGCCGCGGCCAACCGTCCGCGCCTCGAAGGCGTCGCCGCCCGCATGGCCGCCGCGCGCACCATTGCCGAGGCGACCGAGCATCAGGCTTGCGGGCCGGACTTCAACACCTTCGTCCTGCCGCCTGCCGAGGATGAGCCGGTCATCGTCTATCGCCTGAGTCCGCGCATGGCGGCGAGCCGCGTGCCGGGCGGCGGCCATTTCCGGATTACCGTTGGTGCCGATGGCGCCGTGTCTGAAGACGTCGCTTTGGGCAGTGCCACCTGCGCGGATCTCACGCTTTCGGCAGCGGCGGCAGGGCAGCGGAATGCTCCGCTCCAGGTCAATGCCGCCGGCATGCCGCTGCCGAACGAATTGCACGTCTTCCTGTCGCTCTGGACGCAGCGCCCGCTCGCGGTCGCGGCCGGGACAGATACGGTGAGGATCTGGGGCGTCACGGCCGAGGGTATTGCTGAGTTGCGGCAGTAATACGGAATTTGCTTGCCAGCGCCTTGGCGGCGCGGGAAATAGCGCCCTGAGTCGGGGTGGGCTTTGGTCCGGCTTTCGCCATTTCTGGAGGAACTTCCATGCGCCGTATCGGCCTGATCGCCTTTTCGAGTCTGCTTCTCGCGGGCACCGCCCCGCTTGCCGCCCAGTCCCAAAGCCAGCCTCGCCCCGCTGCCCCGGCAGCGGCCATTGACGGCCTGCCCGGCAGCCGCACTCCGGCGCGTGCCGCCGGCCAGCCGCGCTACGGCACGTTCGGCATCGACCTTGCCGCGCGCGACATGAATGTGAAGCCAGGCGACGATTTCAACCAATATGCCAATGGCGCCTGGCTCCGCGCCGTCCAGATCCCGGCCGACCGCACGCAGTGGAGTCTGTGGACCACGCTGGCGGAGGATATCGAGCAGCAGCTGAAGGCGATCGTCGACGAGGCCCGCTCGGCGCGCGGGGCAAGCAGCCCGGCGATGCAGAAGATCGGCGCCTATTACAGCGCCTGGATGGACGAAGCGGGCATCGAGCGCCGCGGCACCGCTCCCCTGCAACCCTATCTGCAGCGCGTCGCCGCCGTGCGCAGCAAGGCGGATCTGGTGAACCTGTTCGCCACCCCCGGTTACATGGCACCGGTCGGCCTCGGCATCATTCCCGACTTTGCCGATACCACCCGCTATGCGGTGGCATCGGGCCAAGGCGGCCTCGGCATGCCGAACCGCGAATATTATCTGCGCGAAGGCGAGGAATATGACCGCTATCGCGCCGCCTATCGCGCCTTCATCGTGCAGATCCACCAGCTGGCAGGCATCCCCGACGGCGAGGCCAAGGCCGACCGCATCATCGCGCTGGAGCGCCAGATCGCGGAGAAGCATTGGGAGCAGGCGCGGATGCGCAATCCGGTCGCGCTCTACAATCCCAAGACCGTCGCGCAGATGCAGGAGCTGGCCCCGCAGATCGACTGGGCGGCCTATCTGCAGCGCCGCGGCCTCGGCAGCCCGGCGCAGGTGATCGCGACCACGCCGGACGCGATTCAGGGCATTGCCGCTCTGGTCGACACAGTGCCGCTGGAGACGTGGAAGGAATATATGGCCTTCCACTTCATCCGTTCCTACGCGCAGTTCCTGCCGCGCGCGTTCGACGAGGCGAGCTTCGCCTTTTACGGGCGCACGCTGAACGGCCAGGAGGCGCAGCGCGAGCGCTGGAAGCGCGGCATCGGCCTGCTGAACGGAAGCCTCGGCGAGGCGGTCGGCCAGGTTTATGCCGAGCGCCATTTCCCGGCAGAGAGCCGGCGGCAGATGGACGAACTGATCGTCAATCTGCGCACTGCCTTTGCCGAGCGTCTGCGCAATCTGGAATGGATGGACGACGAGACCCGCGCGCAGGCGCTGGCGAAGCTCGAGGCGTTCGAGCCGCGGATCGGCCATCCGGTGCGCTGGATCGACTATTCCAACTATCGAGTCGATCCGAATGACGCGCTCGGCAATGCCGTGCGCGCCGGCGAGTTCGGCTGGAACCTGCAGCTGCAGCGTTTCCCGAATCCGGTCGATCGCGGCCTGTGGGGAATGAACGCGCAGACGATCAACGCCTCGTACAATCCCTTCCTCAACCAGATCACCTTCCCGGCCGGCATCCTGCAGCCGCCCTTCTTCGATCCGAATGCCGATCCGGCGGTCAATTACGGCGCGATCGGCGCGGTGATCGGCCACGAAATCGGTCACGGCTTCGACGATCAGGGCCGGCGCTTCGATCCGTCCGGGCGCCTGCGCGACTGGTGGACGGCGACCGCAGCCGAGCGCTTTACCCAGCGCTCGACCCGGCTCGGCGAGCAATATGGCACCTATGAGCCGGTGCCGGGCCTCAGGATCAATCCGCAGCTGACGATGGGCGAGAATATCGGCGATCTCGGTGGGCTGGAAATGGCCTATGCCGCCTATCGCCGCCACGTCGCCCAGCATGGCGAGCCGCCGGTGATCAACGGCATGACCGGTGATCAGCGCTTCTTCCTGGCCTGGGCGCAGGTCTGGCGCAGCAAGACGCGCGAGGATGCCGAGCGGGCCGGCGTGCTGACCGATCCGCACAGCGCCGATCAGTTCCGCATCAACGGCGTCGTGCGCAACATGGAAGCCTGGTACCGGGCCTTCAACGTGCAGCCGGGCGACGCGCTGTATTTGCCGCCTGACCAGCGCGTGAACATCTGGTAAGCACATCAGGAGGGGCCGGGCGACCGGTCCCTCTTCTCATATGCGGGCGGGGGCGGCCGCATCCTGCTTTAGGAGCCATTGTGCCGTTCCTGCGTAACCTCGCTCTCGCCGTCAGCCTCGCCATCAGTGCCGCGCCTGCGGCGCTCGCCCAATCTGCCACCACCACGGTTCCGCCCGCGGCGCAGCCGGCGATGCCGGTCGACGTGTTCGGCTTTGCCGACACCGGCATCAACCTAACCGCCCGCAATCCGGCCATCCGTCCCGGCGACGATTTTTACGGCCATGCCAACGGCGCCTGGACCGCCTTTGTGAAGGAACGGCTCGGCCCGACCGATGCCTCGTTCAGCCTGCACGCGCAGGTCGCCGAAGAAGTGGAAGGGCAGGTCCGCGCGATCATCGAGACGCCGAACGACACGCCCGCCGGCCGACAGGTCTCGGCGCTCTATCGCAGCTTCATGGACGAAGCGCGGATCGAGCAACTCGGCCTCGACCCGATCCGGCCTTATCTCGCCCGCATCAACGGCATCGCCGACCGCGAGACTTTGATCACCGTCTTTTCCGAAAACGGCTACAACATGCCGATCAGCGTCGGTGTCATCCCCGATACGGGCGATACCCGCCGCTACGTGCTGGCGGTCAGCCAGGGCGGCACGCACATGCCGACCCGCGATCATTATCTGCGCGAAGGGCCGGAATTCGACGCCTATCGCGCCGCGCTGAAGACCTACATGGCCACCAGCTTCCGCCTCGCCGGAATGAGCGAGCCGGAGGCCCGGGCCGAGCGCATCTATGCGCTGGAGCGGCGACTGGCCGAAACGCATTGGTCGATGGAGCGGCTGCGCGACGTGCGCGCCACCTACAATGCGATGACCCGTGCCGAACTGGTCGCGCTCGCGCCGCAATTCGACTGGAACCGCTATCTCGATCTGATGGGTTTCGGCCGCGCCGAACGGATCATCGTGCAGACGCCGAGCGCGGTCGCCGACGCCGGCCGCATCCTCGACGAAGTGCCGCTGGAGACGTGGAAGGATTGGCTCACCTTCTCGTTCATCGACGCCTTCGCACCCTATCTGTCCCGCCCGTTCCAGGAGGCTGAATTCGCCTTTGGCTCGCGCGCGCTCTACGGCCTGCAGACCCCGCACCCGCGCTGGGCGCGCTCGGTTCGCCTGGTCGACGCGACGCTTGGCGAGACGGTCGGGCAAATCTATCTCGATCGCCATTTTCCTGCTGCCAGCCGCGCCACCTTGAACGAGCTGATCGGCAACATCCGTGCCGCCTTCAACGACCGGCTGGGGCGGCTGAGCTGGATGGACGAGCCGACCCGGCGCGAGGCGCTCGCCAAGCTGGAAGCGATCGGCACGCAGATCGGCGGGCCGACCACGCCCACCGATCTCACCAGCGTCCGCCAGGAGCCGAACGATCTGGTCGGCAACATCATGCGGCTGAGCGAATGGGGCCTGCGCCGCGACGGCGAGCGGCTGGCCGAGCCGGTCGATCGCAACGAATGGCCGATGACCGCGCAGACGGTCGGCGCCAGCTACAATGTGCTGCTGAACCAGATCACTTTCCCGGCCGGCATTCTGCAAAAGCCCCTGTTCGATCCCAGCTACGACGCGCCGACCAATTACGGCCGGATCGGCTCGGCGATCGGCCATGAACTCGGCCACGGTTTCGACGATCAGGGCCGCCGTTTCGATCGCAGCGGACAGCTCCGCGACTGGTGGAGTCCGGCCTCGTCAGAGCGCTATGATGCGATCGCCGCCCGCCTGGGTGCGCAGTTCGCCACCTACGAGCCGCTGCCGGGCTTCCGGGTGAATGCGGAAGTGACGATGGGCGAGAATATCGGCGATCTGGGCGGGCTCGAAATCGCCTATGCCGCCTATCGCCGCCATGTCGCCCAGCATGGCGAGCCGCCGGTGGTGAACGGTCTGACCGGCGACCAGCGCTTCTTCCTGGCCTTCGCCCAGACCTGGGCCAGCCACACCAGCGACAATCTGATGCGCCAGGTCGTGCTGACAGACGAGCACGCCCCGCCGCAATATCGGGTCAACGGCATCGTCCGGAACATGGACGCCTGGTATCGCGCCTTCAACGTCCAGCCGGGCAATGCGCTGTACCTGCCGCCGGAGCAGCGCGTGCGGATCTGGGAGGAAGTCCGCTAGGGCTTCCGCCCGGCGCGTGATGCGCTAAGCTCTTGCCGCAAGGGGAGAAGAGCATGCGCCACCTGTTCATCATCGCCGCCGCGATTGGGGCGGCCATTGCCGGACCCGCCGCCGCCCAAACCCCCGAACAGCAGCGCCAGCTCGACTGGGTGCTGGAGCGTGGGCAATTGCTGTTCGCGCTGGATCGGGCGGCTTGGGTGGCGACCGACGACATGCAGGTGCAGCTGCCGCGCGCGCAGCAGCAGGATGTTCGCGGGTTCATCGTCGATCGCGACGGGCAGGACCATGTGGTGATCTTCTTCGGGCTGGAGGGCGAGCAAGCGGTGGCGCTTTACCGCGGCCGCGTCGGCGCGAACGGCGTTGCCAGTCGTGAGATCTTCGCGCCCGGCCAGCGCCCGGCCTTGTCGGCCACGCAGCAGCGTCTTGCCGGGGTCCGGGCGCAGCTGGCCGCTGCCGCGCCGAATCTGGCGATGTGCAGCCGGGCGGGCGCCAATCTGGCGATCGTGCCTCCTGCCACACCCGATGGGCCGATCGACCTTTACGTGATGACGCCGCAGACGGATCTGAACACTTTGCCGTTCGGCGGCCATCACCGGCTGACGCTGGATGTTGTGGGGCGCATAACTGCTCAGCGCGCCTTCACCAATTCCTGCCTCAACATGATAAAACCACCCGCGGGCGAGAATCAGCCCGTGGGCCTGATGGTGACGCATCTGCTGGATCCCATCCCGACGGAGATTCACGTGTTCAGCGCTCTCGCGGCGCGCATGCCGGTCTATGTCGGCACACGGGAATCGGTCTGGGAAGTGACGGGCGAAGGCATTCGCTTCGTCTCCAGCATGGCGGAAGCAGGCAATCGGTCGAGCCGCGATTAAGCGCGGATGGATCGAGCGACGAGAAGGGGATGAAAATGCGGTTGGGGATTGGCGTCGTTGTTGCCGGGCTCTTGCTCGCTTCCTGTTCCTATCAGGGTCAGCGGCCGTGGCGGCCGATGCCGGTGCAGGGGGCGACCGAGCCTTCGGAGGTGATCGCCGCCACCACGCCCGCCGACTGGCAGGAGGTTCCGGCCGAGGATCTGCTGGTCATGGACCTGGCCGACAATAGCCGCATCGTCATTCAGCTCGCGCCCGAATTCGCGCCGGTGCATGTCGCCAACATCCGCGCCTTCGCCCGCGCCGGCTGGTGGAACGACGCAACCATCTATCGCGTGCAGGACAATTATGTCGCGCAATGGGGCAATGGGGATGCTGAGGTGCCGCTGCCGCAGGGCGTCGAGCGCACCCCGCCCGCAGAATATGAACGTCCGCTCTCCGGCCTGCCGTCCGTGCCTTCGCGGGCGCCCGATTCCTATGCCGCTGAGACCGGCTATGCAAATGGCTGGCCGCTTGCCTGGGACGATCTGGAAGGAACCACCTGGCTGCCGCATTGCTACGCCACGGTCGGCGTCGGGCGCGATCTCGCGCCGGATACCGGCACGGGCGGGGAGCTTTATGCGGTGATCGGCCACGGCCCGCGCCATCTCGACCGCAACATCGCCAATGTCGGCAGGGTCGTGGAGGGGATGAGCGCGCTGTCGGCGCGGCCGCGCGGCACCGGCAATCTCGGTTTCTATCAGACGGATCGCGGCGAGCGGCCGATCCCGATCCGCGCAATCCGCATCGCCGCCGACATGCCGGCGGCACAGCGTCCGCGCTTCGAATATCTGAAGACCGACAGCGCCGCGTTCGGACTCTATCTCACGGGACGCGCCAATCGCGGCGGCACTTTCTTCAACCGCCCGGCGGGAGGCGTCGATATCTGCAATGCGCCGGTGCCGGTGCGCCGCAAAAGCTAGAGGCTAGCGCAGGGTCAGCCGGTCGCCGCTTACCTCCACCACGGCGAGCCGTGACAGATAGGCGCGGCCGAGCAGGGAGACCGGCATGGACGGCGCGATCTGCGCCGCGACCGCCTGCTGCCGGGTCGGGCCGACCGTCAGGCTGTCGAGCGTGACATTGGCGCTGCCGGCCGGGAGTCCGATTCGTTCTGCATCGGGTCCGGCGATCAGCACCTTGTCGGCGTCGGGATCGACCAGGAAGCGTACCCGCGCATTCCCGATCCGCCCATCCACATAGAATTGGCCGTCCGGGGCGCGGTCGATCGCATAGCCGCCGGCCGGCGCGTCGGCGGGGGCGTCCGGCGTCACCGCGTGGTCGATACTGGGCGCGACCGAGATCAGGCCGATCAGGCCTGCCCCAGCCCATAAAAAAGAAGTGCTCCCCGCCATGGACGGGGAGCATAGGGAGCGACTGTCAAAACCTGGTTAACGCGATCCGGCGAACAAGCCGGACGGTGCGCGGAACGGTCCGGCCGGATCAGGCGGCGAGCATGTCCTCGTCATTGTGCCGGCCCGCGTGGCGCACCGAATGATGTCCCCGCATCAGCCCACTTTCCAGCGGCAAGGCGGTCGCGCAGAAGGCGCATTCGGCCATCATCCGCCCGATCAGCCAGTTGCTGCGGCTGCAGCCGGGACAGTGATTCACTTCGCGGTCGCGATAGACGACGTGATAGCCGCGGTCCTGCAGGCGGAATTCCCCGCCGCGGCGCGCATTGTAGAAACTGGTGGCCATATTCCGGCTCCTTTCGACAAGTCGATTGGGGAACCAACGCCCGCTTCGCCGAAGAAGTTTCATGGCCGTAACATGAACGAAGATGAACGACAGGCTGCGATTCAATTCAGCCAGCGCTCATCGAATCTGGTGCAAATGGCGTCCATCGGGGCGGTCTGCGTGGACCGCCATATGGAGGTAGGAAGTCGATGCGTAAGGTCATGTTTCTCGCCTTGCTGGCGGCCAGCGTTGCTGCGCCGACCGCGGCGATGGCGCAGCGTGGCGAGGGCGGTTGGCGAGGCCGCGACGAGGCGCGCCAGCCGCGCGCGGAGCGGGTGCAGCAGCGCCAGGAAAATCGCGTGGAGCGTCAACAGAATCGGCAGGAGAATCGGGCCGAGCGTCAGCAGGTTCGTCAGGAGCGGCAGCAGGCGCGTCAGCAGCAGCCGGCGGTGCAGCAGCGGCAGGATCGTCCGACCCGCTCCGGCTGGATGGGCAACCCCAACGACGCGCGCATGGAAGCGCATCGCGAGCGCTATGAGCGGCTCGACCGGCAGAATGCCCGCCGCAACGGCTCGCAGGAGCAATATCGCGCGCTCGTCGAGCAGCAGGGTTCGCAGCGTCAGGCGCGCCGAGAGGAGCGTCAGGATTGGCGCCAGGACCGCCGCGACAACCGCCAGGACTGGCGGAACGATCGCCGGGACGACCGTCGTGACTGGCGCAACGACCGGCGTGACGATCGCCGCGACTGGCGGAATGATCGCCGGGGCGACCGGGGCAATTGGAATCGCGGCTGGCGCAACGACAATCGCTACGATTGGCAGCGTTACCGCAGCTCCAACCGCTTCGTGTTCCGCATCCAGCCTTATTATGCGCCCTATCGCGGTTACAGCTACAACCGCTTCTCGATCGGGAACATTCTCGACCGGCTGTTCTGGGGCCAGAATTACTGGATCAACGATCCGTGGACCTATCGTCTGCCGCCGGCGCCCTACGGCTACCAGTGGGTGCGCTACTATAACGATGTGGTCCTCGTGGACACGTACAATGGCGAGATCGTCGACGTGATCTACGACTTCTTCTGGTAAGACCCGGTCGGTCTTGCCGAGTTCGGGAAGCCCGGAGCGTTCGTTCGCTCCGGGCTTTTCCTTTGCCCGCGGCTCGGCTTATGGTCGCGCGATGGTCACCGCGAATGCCGAATACCGCATCAAGATCGGCGCCTGGGTGAAGGCGCGCCTGATCGCCAATCCCGACGCTTTGAAGATCGACGCAGAAGGTCTGGACCTGTTCATCATCCGCGATGTGCTGCCGCCGGAATTGTGCGCGGACATGATCGCGCTCGTTGACAAGCATCTGGTGCCGTCTGGCATCATGGCGCCGCACCCCGATCCCGAATACCGGACCAGCTACAGCGGCAATCCGCCGCCCGATCACCCCCTGATGGTCGAGGTCGATCGCCGCATCCGCGAGGTGGTCGGCATTCAGAAGGAGCTGGGGGAAACGATCCAGGGCCAACGCTACGCGGTCGGCCAGCAGTTCAAGCCGCATTGGGATTATTTCATTCCCGGCGAGGATTATTACGCCAAGACGCAAGAGGTCGGCGGCCAGCGCACCTGGACGGCGATGGCGTTCCTCAACGAGCCGGAAGCGGGCGGCCATACCCGCTTCACCGAGGTCGGCGTGTCGGTCCGCCCGCGTACCGGCAATCTGCTGATCTGGAACAATCTGAACGCCGAGGGCGAGCCGAACCAGAAGTCTATGCACCAGGGCAGCCCGGTCGAGGCGGGGCTGAAATATGTCGTGACCAAATGGTATCGCGAGCGGACCTGGTCGCTTCTTCCCGACGAACCCAATTTTTGAGCGCAGGCGGCGCTTCCCTTTCCATCCGCCGCTGTTACAGCCCCACAATACACCCCTTGCGCCGGAGAGTAGCGCCATGACCCGTCTGCCTCTGATCGCCTTCCTCCTGCTCGGCGTCAGCGCCTGCGCGACCGCGTCCGCCGGCCAGGGACCGGCGACGACCACGCCCGTTGCGGCGCCAGCACAGGGCACGCCGGGCGAGCGCCTCCGTGCGCTGTTCGCCGCCAGCGATGCGGCGATGCTCCGCCGCAGCCCGATCGCGGCGCTCGGCCGGGGCGACTATGCTAATGCCGATCAGCTCGGCGGCTATTTCACCGACGAATTCACCGCCGCCGAGAGAAGCGCCGCAGAGGATGATCTCGCCGCGCTCCGCGCCATCGACCGCAATGCGCTGAACGACACCGACAAGCTCGCTTACGACGTGTTCAAATATACGCGCGAGCAGGACCTGTCCGGCCTGGCGCCGGATTTGCTGGCCCTGACTCAGGTCCGCCCGGTCAACCATTTCGGCGGCGTCCACACCTTCTACGCCGTGCTCGCTTCCGGGCGCAGCATCGCGCCGTTTCGCAATGTCGACGATTATCAGGACAATCTGTCGCGCCACGCGCAGTTCGGTGCGATCATCGACCGGATCATCGGCCGTTTCCGCGAAGGGCTGGCCTCGGGCGTCGTCGATACCAAGCTCACTGCCCGCAACATGGTCGAGCAACTCGACAATCTGCTGAACGCGGCGCCGGAGGCGAATGTCTTCCTCGGGCCGGTCCAGAATTTCCCGGAAGGCGTGCCGGAGGGCGACCGCGCCCGGCTCCGCGCGGCGCACGAAGCGGCCTGGCGCGACCAGATCGCGCCGGCCTATCGCCGCCTGCGCGACTTCCTGCAGACCGAATATCTGCCGCGAGCCCGCGATGGCGCGGGTCTTATGTACATGCAGGGCGGCGAGCGGCTCTACCGTCGCCTGATCGAGGAAAATACCACCCTGCCACTGGAGGCACAGGCGCTGCATGACCTCGGTCTGTCCGAGGTCGCCCGTATCCGTTCGGAGATGGAGGCGATCAAGGCGCGGGTCGGCTTTAACGGCACGCTGAAGCAATTCTTCGAGCATCTGCGCACCGATCCGCGCTTCACCCCCGCCAGCCGCGAGGCGCTGCGCGATGGCTATTATGCGATCGGCCGCACCGTCGATGAGCGGATCGGTCAATTCTTCAGCCATGTCCCGCGCAGCCGCCTGGAGATCCGCGAGGTCGAAGCGTTCCGCGAGCGCACCGACGCGGCCGGCTCCTACATGGACGGCTCGGCCGACGGCTCCCGTCCCGGCGTCTTCTATTTCAACGCCTATGATCTGCCGTCGCGCCCGACCTGGGGGATGGAGACGCTCTATTTGCACGAAGGCGCGCCCGGCCATCATTTCCAGATCATGCTGGCGGCCGAGAATGAGGCGCTCCCGAATTTCATGCGCTTCGGCGGCAACACCGCCTATGTCGAGGGCTGGGCGCTCTATGCCGAGACGCTCTGGGACGAGCTCGGCATGGAGACCGATCCCTATCAACGCTTCGGTGGCCTGAACGACGAAATGCTGCGCGCCATGCGCCTCGTCGTCGACACCGGCATCCATGCTCTGGGTTGGACCCGCGAACGCGCGATCCAGTATATGCTCGACAATAGCGGCCTGCCGGAAACCGACATCACCGCCGAGGTCGAGCGCTACATCGCCATCCCCGGCCAGGCGCTCGCCTATAAGGTCGGCCAGCTGAAGATCCTGGAACTGCGCGCCCGGGCCGAGGCGGCGCTCGGTTCCCGCTTCGACATTCGCGCCTTCCACGATCAGGTGCTGAACACCGGCGCGCTGCCGCTCGCGGTGCTTGAGCGGAAGATCGACGCCTGGATCGCCAGCCAGCGAAGGTAACCCGCAGCCGGGCACTCCCGCCTGGCGGCGACGCTTTTCAGCAAAGCCTCACGGCGATCTCATGCCGCTCATGCCGCGATGCGGCAGGCCTTCCCGCGTTCATCCGCAGGGGAGACGGGATCGATGCTTCCGGTTGCCGCTTACACACGTTCGCCCACGGCCCGTCTGATCATTGCCATCGCCGTCGCGATGGCCTTGGTCATCCCGCTCATCGCCGTCTGGGCGCTGATCAGCGGGCGCGAGGAGCAATCGGACGTTGCCGCCAGTTCGATCGCGGAAGGCTGGGGCGGGCCGCAGGTCGTCGCCGGACCCGTGCTCGTCATCCCGTACCGCACGAGCACGCCGTCCGCCGATGCTCCCGCGCCCGATACCTGGGAATTGCGCACGCTCGCGCCGGAGCTGGTCGAGCTCAGCACCGACCTGCGCCCCGAACGGCGCGCGCGGTCGATCTACGAGGCGATCGTCTACGAGGCCGATCTGCAGGGCAGCGCCCGCTTCGCCCTGCCGGCGGACCTGGCGCGACAGGGTATCGATCCCGCCCGCTTCGATCTCGCCCGTGCCGAACTGCGTTTCGCGGTCAGTGAGCCGGGCGGACTCGCGGCCAATCCCACCGTCTCGGTCAACGGCGCGGCCTCGCGATTGCAGCCCGGCCACGGCTCCAGCCAGGCGGGGCAGGGCTTCTTCGCCTGGCTCGACGCCGCGCCGCTCGCCTCCGGCACACTTGACGTCCGCTTCTATCTCAGCCTGCGCGGCAACCGTTCGCTCGCGCTCGCTCCGCAGGGCGGAGATACGCGCTGGGCGGTGACCTCGTCATGGGCGCACCCCTCCTTCCAGGGCCGCTTCCTGCCCGCCGACCGCGAGGTAAGCGGCGACGGTTTCCGGGCGCGCTATCAGGTCGGAAATCTCGCTTTGGGCCAGTCGCTGATCACCATTGGCGCAGCCAATCCGCTGGTTGCCGCTGCCACGCATGAATCCGAACCGGCGGCGAGCCTGGCGGTCGCGCAGATCGACCTGGTCGAACCGGTCGATCTCTACGCTCAGGTCGCGCGGGCGACGAAATATGGCTTCCTCTTCATCGGCTTCACCTTCCTCGCCTTGCTGCTCTTCGACGTGGTCGGCGGCGCGCGCGTGCATGCGGCGGAATATCTGCTGGTCGGCGTCGGGCTGGTGCTGTTCTTCGTGCTGCTCCTCGCCTTCGCCGAAGTGATCGGCTTCGCGCCGGCCTATCTGCTCGCCTCCGGCGCGATCACCGGCCTGGTCACTTTCTATTCCGCCTCGGTGTTGAAAAGCTGGCGGCGCGCCTTCGCGGTCGCGGCGCTGATGGGCGCACTTTACGGCTTCCTCTATCTGCTGCTCAGCCTGGAGGCCTATTCGCTGCTGATCGGCTCGGTCCTGCTCTTCGTCACGCTGGCCGGCGTCATGTACCTCACCCGCAACCTGAATTGGGGCGGCGGGGAGGATGATGACGCTCCCGCCGCTTCGGCAACGGCGTAGCGTCGCGCTCCACCCTTTGTTAGGGGCATGGTTAACCGGCGCGCGGTTGCGTGCCGGGTCGAGGGGGAAGAGTGTCGCGTCGTCCGATCGTCAGTATTGCCATATTCTGCTTTCTGGTGACGTTCGGTGCGTGGGCGCAGGTGCGGCCCGGGGCGTGGGCCCAATCGAGTGTGCTCTCGGGTGCGGGCGGGCGTGACCTGGCCGTCGCACGCGTCGTCCATGGGGTGCTCGGTTATACGCGATGGCCCGCGCGGCCCGCCTCGATCAGGCTCTGCGTGGCGGGCAATGCCGAACATGCCGGCCGTCTCGGCGGATCGCCGCCGGAAGTCGGCGGGCCGGTCGCGGTGCGCCGCTTTTCTGACGCAGGGGCGGTGCGACCGGCGGATTGCGATGCCGTTCTTCTGGGTGAAATGCCGAACGCTGGAAGGGCCGCTTTGCTGGCGCGGATGCGCGGGCAGCCCGTGGTCACCATCGACGACAATGACGATGCGTGCCGGGCCGGCGCGATGTTCTGCCTGACCTTCGTGCCCGAAGGGCTTGCGCTGCAGATGAACATCGACGCGGTGTCACGCGGCACGGTGCGCGTCGATCCACGCGTGCTGCGCTTGTCCGCGCCAGGAGGGGCGCGGCGATGAGCGAGGTGAGGAAACAGCCGCCGACGATCCGGGATGCGTTGGCCAGGGTGCATTTCCGGGTGACGCTCCTGGCGGTGACGCTCGCGGCCGCGACGATGTTGCTCGTCGGCTTCATCAGCGCGCGCGACGCCGCGATCGATCAACTCGGGCTGGCCGGCCAGGCTGCGAGCTACACCGCCGAGCCGGCTCTCGTGTTCGATGACCGCAATGCGCTGGCCGACGCGCTGGAGCCGCTGACCCGCGAGCGGGAAATTGCGTCGCTGTCGGTGCGCGGCAATGACGGCGTTGAACTCTATGCGTGGACCTCGCCCGATATCGGCCAGCATTTTCCCGGTGAGGCATGGCTGTCCCAGGCTGCGTCTCTGCCCGCTGTCGAAATTCCCGTCTCGCATCAGGGGCGGCAGATCGGCACGGTCACGGTCACCGGCAGCGCCGAGGGGCTGGCCCATTTCCTTGCCCGCGGCCTTGCATCGACCTTCGCCAGCCTGCTGGTCGTCGCGTTTGTCGCCTGGCTGCTCGCCCGGCGGCTGCAACGGAGCATCGCGGTACCGCTCGTGGAGATCGCCAAGGTGGCGCATGAGGCGCGGGTCGAACGCGATTTCTCCCGGCGCGTGCCCGGCGCCGACATAGCGGAGATTCAGTCGCTGGGCGATGATTTCAATGCGCTGCTGACCGAACTCGAGGCCTGGCAGGCCAATGTCCGTTCGGAGCAGGAAACGCTCATGCATCGCGCCACCCACGATGCCCTGACCGGCCTGCCCAACCGCGCCTTTTTCGATCTGCGCCTGCCGGATGCGATCGGTCAGGCGGCGGCGGCCGGGGAGCGTCTTGCGATCCTCTATCTCGACGGCGACGGCTTCAAGCGGGTGAACGACCAATATGGGCATGCCGCGGGGGACGCTCTGTTGATCGAAATGGCGCGGCGCCTGGCCGCGGCCCTCGGTCCGGACGACTTCGCGGCACGGCTCGGCGGGGACGAGTTCGTCATATTGTTGACCGGTGAAAACGCGGCCGGCCGCGCCGCCAGGACTCTTCAAGTGATTGTCGAGGCGATGGTCCCGCCGCTGGAACTGCCGGGTGGCGACTATCTTCAACCCGGCGTCAGCATCGGCATCGCTTTGTTTCCCGATCACGGCGATGAGCCGGAGGCGCTGCTTTCGCACGCCGATCAGGCCATGTATCTCGACAAGGAACGCCGCCGGTCGGGAACCGATATGCCGTCAGTCTAGGAGTTCTGGTTTATGTTGCCCCTGGGCCGTTTCGCCCTTCTGCCCTTCATGGCTGGTCTTGCCGCTTGCCAGACAATGTCAAATCCGCCCGCCCCGCTCGCCCCGGCCACTCTGTCCGCCACGCAGATCGCGGTACTGCGGGAGCAGGGCTTCGTGCAGAATGACGATGGCTGGACGTTTGATATTGCCAGCCGCCTGTTGTTCGCCACCGATGATAGCGAAATCGACTCCGACAAGCGGGTTCGCCTGTCGCGCATCGCCGGCGCACTGTGCGGCGTGGAGATACGCAGCGCGCGGATCGAGGGTCATACCGATACGGTCGGCACCGATGGCTATAATCGCCGCTTGTCACTGCGCAGGGCGGAAGCGGTGGCGGCCGCGCTCGCCGACGGCGGGATGCCCCGCGCCCATCTGGCGACGGACGGTCTCGGGGAAGCGGTCCCGGTGGAGGACAATAGGACCAGGGCCGGGCGCGCCGAGAATCGCCGGGTCGTGATCATCGTTCCGAACTCGCCCGATGGACAGGGAAGCTGTTCGGGCACTTGAGTGTGAGAATCCCGCCCGGCCATTGAGCCGGGACGGGGTTGCCGCTATCGCAGGCGCAGCAAAAGCGGGGAACCTCACGTGGCCGAATTCTTCCTGCCGAAGAACAGCAAGATCAAGAAGGGCAAGGCGCATGCCGCGGCCGAGACCGCGGCCAGGCCGAAGAAGTTCAAGGTCTATCGCTACGATCCCGACAGCGGCGAGAATCCGCGCTACGATACCTATGAGCTGGACCTCGAGCAGACCGGGCCGATGGTCCTCGACGCGCTGATCAAGATCAAGTCGGAGCAGGACCCGACGCTGACCTTCCGCCGTTCCTGCCGCGAAGGGATTTGCGGCTCCTGCTCGATGAACATGAATGGCAAGAACGGGCTGGCCTGCACCACTTCGATCGAGGATCTGAAGGGCGAGGTGCGGATCACGCCGCTGCCGCACATGGATGTGGTGAAGGACCTGGTCCCCGACTTCACCCATTTCTACGCGCAATATGCCTCGATCGAGCCGTGGCTGAAGACCGCGACGCCGACGCCCTCGGGCAAGGAGCGCCTGCAATCGCCGGAGGACCGCGCCAAGCTGGACGGCCTGTACGAGTGTATCCTGTGCGCCTGCTGCTCGACCTCGTGTCCAAGCTATTGGTGGAATGCCGACAAGTTTCTCGGCCCGGCAATCCTGCTCCAGGCCTATCGTTTCATCGCCGACAGCCGCGACGAGATGACCGGCGAGCGGCTGGATCAGCTGGAAGATCCGTTCCGCCTCTACCGCTGCCACACGATCATGAATTGCGCGAACGTCTGTCCCAAGGGTCTGAACCCCGCCAAGGCGATCGCCGAGATCAAGAAGCTGGAAATGGAACGCGCGGTTTGACTTTTTCCCTCCCGCGAGGCGGGAGGGAAGGATGACCCTTCACCCGCTCATTCGCCAGTTGCCGCATCCCGATCATCCCGGCTGGCTGGCGCAGGAGGTCGAGGGGCCGGACCGCTATGGCGCGACGCTCGGCACCTTCCTCGTCCGGCGCGGCGACGATGGGCGCGGCTGGTGCCGGATGTTTCCGGATGAGCGGCACGCCAATCTCGGCGGCTTCATTCATGGCGGCGCGACCATGACCTTCATCGACATGGCCCTGTTCGCGGGCGGGGTGATGGCGGGGGCCGATGTCGGTCATGCAGTCACGCTGGACTGCTCGGTCCAATTTCTCGGTCCCGGCCGCATGGCCATTCCGCTCGACGCGGAGGTGGAGTTGCTGCGCGAAACGGGCCGCCTCGCCTTCCTGCGCGGCCGGGTGCTGCAAGGGGAGGAATTGGTCGCCGCCTTCACCGGCACGTTGCGGAAAGTGGCGGCGTGACCGGGATCGAAGGGCGCTATGACGAACTGCTCGCGGCCGGCGAGCTGCGGCCCGATCCCGATCAGGCAGCGGCAGTGGTGGCGCTGGCCGCGCTACAGTCGCAGCTCGAACGTGGGGCGCCGAAGCGCGGCTTTTTTGCCCGGCTGAGCGGCGCCAGGGCGGAAAGGCCGCGCGGCATCTACATGTGGGGCGGCGTCGGGCGCGGCAAGTCCATGCTGATGGACCTGGCCTATGAGAGCATCGACTTCGGCCCCAAGCGCCGCATCCATTTCCACGAATTCATGCTCGATGTGCACGAGCGGCTGCGCGTGGAGCGCACGAAGGAGAGCGGCGATCCGGTGCCGCCGGTCGCCGCGCAGCTTGCGGCCGAGGCCAGGCTGCTCTGCTTCGACGAAATGGTGATCAACAACACCGCCGACGCGATGATCCTCTCGCGCCTGTTCAGCCACTTGCTCGACGGCGGCGTAACGGTGATCACGACCTCGAACCGCCCGCCGGACGATCTCTACAAGAACGGACTGAACCGCGAACTCTTCCTGCCCTTCATCGCGCTCATCAAGGAACGGCTGGATGTGATCTCGCTGAACGGCCCGGTCGATTACCGGCTGGAGCGTCTGGCCGGCCTGCCGGTCTGGCACGTGCCCAACGGGCCCGCCGCGACCGAGGCGCTGCGCGAGGCCTTCTTCCGCCTCACCGATTATCCGGTCGAGGACGCCGCCAATGTCCCGGTTCTCGATCTCGCCATACCCGGCGGCCGGGCCCTGCGCGTGCCGAAGGCGCTGAAGGGCGTCGCCGTCTTCTCGTTCCGAAAGCTCTGTGGCGAGGCGCGGGGCGCGAGCGATTACCTCGCCATTGCCCGGAACTTTCACACCGTGATTCTGGTCGGCATCCCCATTCTCGGCCCGGAAAATCGCAACGAGGCCGCCCGCTTCGTCACCCTGATCGACGCCCTCTACGAGCATAAGGTGAAACTGCTCGCCGCCGCCGACGCGCAGCCGGACGACCTCTATGTCAGCGGCGACGGCGCCTTCGAATTCGAACGCACGGCCTCGCGCCTGATGGAGATGCAGAGCGCGGACTATCTCGCGGCCGGCCACGGCGAGGACTAGGCAAGCGCCTCCGCGAGCAGCGAGCCGCGCCCGGTCACGCCGTAGATAGCGGTTGGCGGAAAACTCTCCTGCAGCTGCCGCGTCACCAGCCGCTGGCCGATCAGGCCTTTCAGCGTGGTCGACAGTGCGCGCGGCGTGATCGGGTCGAGCGCCTCTTCCAGCTGCGAGAAGCGCCGCCAGCCCGGCGCGACGCTGCGCAACACGGGCAGCGACCAGCGGCCCAGGTCGCCCGGCTCCAGCCCCAGCCGCCGCCGCGCCGCCATCACCTCCGCGCACCATGCCGCAATTGCTGCACCCTCGCCGCGCAGCACATAGTCCGGGCGCAGCGGATGGCCATGGCCCGGATTTGACGCGATCCAGCCGTAAGCGACCAGTTGCTCCACCACCCGCCGCACCATCGAGCGCGAGGTGCCGAGCCGGTGCAGCAAGGCCGCCACGCGAAAGCCGCCGCCTTCGTGCGCCATCGCCATCGCCGGCATGAACCAGCGGCTCGCGGACAGGCGCGCCAACGTCTCCGCATCGACCATTTGACGAATATGCAATCTACTATACAAATAGTCAATCGTATCGATTCGGGGAGGTTTGAGATGGGCATTTCATTCGATGGCGGACTGACTTGCTCGTGCAGCGCAACCGACCTCGACCGCACCATCGCCTGGTATGAAAAGGTGCTCGGCTTCGCGCTGATCTACAAGCGGGACGATATCGCCTGGTGCGAGATGACGAGTCCGGTCGCGAATGTGAATGTCGGCTTTGGGATCAAGGAAGAGGGCGCGGGGACGCCGGGTGGCGCGGTGCTGACCTTCGGCGTGACGGACATCGAGGCCGCCAAGGCCGAACTGGATCGCCATGGCGTCCGCCAGGATGGCGACATCATGGAAATCCCGGACATGGTGAAATTGCTCACCTTCTACGATCCGGACGACAATGCGCTGATGTTCTATCAGGATCTAAGCAATGCCCATGGCTGAGCTCCTGCTGGCCGCTTTGCTGCTCGCCGCCGCGCCGCAAGCCGCTCACGCGCAGCAGGCGCCGATCGCGCAGGCGCCTGCCGCGCCGCTGGCATGGCTGTCCGGCCGCTGGCGAGGTCCCGGCGCGACGATGGGCCGGGCCGACGAAGCAATGTTGGAGATTCGCCCGGTGCTCGGCGGCGCTTTCTTGGAATTCAGCTATCGCGCCGGGCCGTTCGAGGGGCGGGCTTTCTATCGTCAGGCGGAAGGCGCGAACTGGCGCGCGACCTGGTTCGACAGCCGGGGCGTGAGTTTCGGCATAAGTGCGGCGGCCGAGGGTCACGTGCTGACATCCGATTGGGGCTCGCCTGAAACCGAGCGGGGCCGCACCGTCTATCGCCTGGCCGACGATGGCCGCCTCCATGTCATCGACGAAGTGCGCCGCCCGGACGGCAGCTATAGGGAATTCGCCCGGCACATTCTGTCTCGTGCCGAATAGCTTTCGGGCGGTTGCCCCTGCGCCGATGCGGGTCTAAGCGACCCCGCGTCGGGCCGTGTCCTGCGGCCCTCATGGAATAGCTGGACGGGAAGGGGCTCTCATGGCTCGCAAGAAGATCGCGCTGATCGGCGCCGGTAATATCGGCGGCACGCTCGCGCATTTGGCGGCGCAGAAGGAATTGGGCGACATCGTCCTGTTCGACGTGGTCGAAGGCGTGCCGCAGGGCAAGGCGCTGGACCTCAGCCAGTGCGGCCCGGTCGAAGGCTTCGACGCGAAGATCACCGGCTCGAACGATTATGCCGACATTGCCGGCGCCGATGTCTGCATCGTCACCGCCGGTGTGGCCCGCAAGCCCGGCATGAGCCGCGACGACCTGATCGGCATCAATCTGAAGGTGATGAAGGCAGTCGGCGAGGGCATCAAGACGCATGCCCCGGACGCCTTCGTGATCTGCATCACCAATCCGCTCGACGCGATGGTCTGGGCGCTGCGCGAATTTTCCGGCCTCCCGCACAACAAGGTCGTCGGCATGGCCGGCGTGCTGGACTCGGCGCGCTTCAGCCACTTCCTGGCCGAGGAGTTCGAAGTCTCCGCCCGCGACGTCACGACCTTCGTGCTCGGGGGCCATGGCGACACGATGGTGCCGATCGTGCAGTACAGCACCGTCGCCGGCATTCCGGTGCCCGATCTGATCAAGCAGGGCCGCTCCACGAAGGAGAAGATCGACGCGATTGTGAAGCGCACCCGCGGTGGCGGCGGCGAGATCGTCGCTTTGCTCGGCACCGGCTCGGCTTTCTACGCCCCGGCCGCGAGCGCGATCGCGATGGCGGAAAGCTATCTGGGCGACCAGAAGCGTCTTCTGCCCTGCGCCGCGCACCTGACCGGCCAATATGGCGTGGACGACCTCTATGTCGGCGTGCCCGTGATCATCGGCAAGGACGGCGTCGAGCAGATCGTCGAGATCGAGCTGGACGACGAGGCCAAGGCCAACCTCACGGTCAGCGTCGATGCGGTCAAGGAATTGCTCGTCGCCTGCAAGGGCATTGACGAGAGCCTCGCCTGAGCGACTGGGAGAGCCGGATATGAAGAGCCGCATTGCCGCCGTCGCGATCCTGCTGGCCGCCACCGCCGCGTGCAATCGCGGCGAAAGCGCCAACAACGCCGCCGCGCCCGCGCCTCAGGCGAATGGTGAGGCGGCCGCCGCGACGCCGGCCGCTGCCGACAATCCGGCCTTTGCCGAATATGACCGGCTCTGCACCGATCTTTCCGATGTGAACGCCCTGAATGCTGCGGCCGCCGCAGCGGGCTGGGAGCGCTTTTCGCCGGAGGCGCAGTCGCCGCTCGGCCAGTTGCTGGCGCTGGCCGACAGCGTCACGCGCGGGGCGCCCGAGGCCGGAACGCTGGTCAACACGGCCTATCGCAAGACGGTGAATGGCCGCGAACTGCACGCCGTCGTCTCGTCGCTGACGGGCGGGCCGTTGTCGGCGACGGAATGCCGCGTCTACGATTTCGCGGCGGCGGCACCGCCCAGCGCCGAGACGATCGCCGCCTGGACCTCCGCCCCGACCACCAGCAGCAACAATCAGATGGGCGTCACCAGCTGGGAATGGTCTCCCGGTTTCCGGTCGGGTCTCGATCAGCAGACGGTCGTTCACATCGCGGCGGATTCGCCGATGCGTCGGCAGATCCCGGCGATCGGCCTGGGCATAACCGCGACCAAAAGCGGCGCGGGTTCGGCCCAGAGCCAGCCGGCCGAACCCGAAACCAAATAAAGCTTTCTCTTTAGTATCAAGGACGATCACCCACCCATGTCCATCCTCGTCAACGCCAACACCAAGGTCATTACACAGGGAATGACCGGCGAAACCGGCACCTTCCACACTCAGCAGGCTTTGGCCTACGGCACCAAGATGGTCGGCGGCGTCACGCCGGGCAAAGGCGGCCAGACCCATATTGGCCTGCCTGTCTTCGACACGGTTGCCGAGGCGGTCGCGGCGACGGGTGCCGACGCCAGCGTCGTCTACGTGCCGCCGCCCTTCGCAGCCGACTCGATCCTCGAGGCGATCGACGCCGAAGTGCCGTTGATCGTCGCGATCACCGAAGGCGTGCCGGTGCTCGACATGGTGCGCGTGAAGCGCGCACTTTCGGGCTCCAAGTCGCGGCTGATCGGCCCGAACTGCCCCGGCGTGCTCACCCCGAACGAATGCAAGATCGGCATCATGCCCGGCAGCATCTTCTCCAAGGGCAGCGTCGGCATCGTCAGCCGCTCGGGCACGCTTACCTATGAAGCGGTGTTCCAGACCACGAATGCGGGCCTCGGCCAGACCACGGCGGTCGGGATCGGCGGCGATCCGGTCAACGGTACCAATTTCATCGACGTGCTGGAGCTGTTCCTGGCCGACGAGGCGACCAAATCGATCATCATGATCGGCGAAATCGGCGGCTCGGCCGAAGAGGAAGCGGCGCAGTTCCTTGCTGACGAAGCGAAGCGCGGCCGTTCCAAGCCCACCGTCGGTTTCATTGCCGGCCGCACCGCGCCGCCGGGCCGCCGCATGGGCCATGCCGGTGCGATCGTCTCGGGCGGTCAGGGCGGTGCCGAGGACAAGATCGCGGCGATGGAAGCCGCCGGCATCCGCGTCGCCGCCAGCCCCTCGGAGCTTGGCACGACGCTCGCCGACCTGCTTGCAATCGCCTGACGGGTTCAATCTCGCCTTAACAGGCTATAGATAATGGGCAGTTTCCCAATTGCCCGAACGGATACGAGACCGGCCATGGCCCGCGACGCTGATTCAACCGACCTGCTGGAAGGGGTCAGCCCCTCCTATCTGCAGTCGCTGCAGGCGCGCTTTGCCGCCGATCCTCGCAGCGTCGGCGCGGAATGGCACGATCTTCTGAACGGCCTGGAGCGCGCCGCCGCCGGTCCGAGCTGGGCGCGCTCCAACTGGCCGCTGACCGATACCGACGCGACCACGGCCGGTCTCGATCCGACCCAGTCGGCGATCGACCGTCCGCCCGCCGCGCCGGTCAAGGTTGCCCCGGCTGCGGCACCGGCCGCGCCTGATCAGGCCGCGATCATCCAGGCCGCGCAGGATACGGTCCGCGCGATGATGCTGATCCGCACCTACCGGGTGCGCGGTCACCTCGCCGCCGATCTCGATCCGCTCGGCCTCACCAAGCGTGAGCTGCCGGACGATCTGACGCCCGAATTTCACGGCCTCGATTCCAAATCGACCCGGCCCATCTATCTCGATGGCGCATTGGGCTTCGAATTCGCCACGGTGGCCGAGATCGTCGCGACCTTGCGGGCCAATTATTGCGGCCATGTCGGCCTGGAATATATGCACATCAACGACCTGGCCGAGCGCCGCTTCCTGCAGGAGCGGATGGAGGGCAAGGACAAGGAAATCAGCTTCACGCCCGAGGGCAAGCAGTCGATCCTGGCCAAGGTCATCCAGGCCGAGCAGTGGGAGAAATTCCTCGCCCGCAAATATGTCGGGACGAAGCGCTTCGGCCTGGATGGCGGCGAATCCATGGTCCCCGCGCTGGAGGCTGTGATCAAATATGGCGGCCAGCACGGCGTCGAATTGATGGTGATCGGCATGGCCCATCGCGGCCGGCTGAACGTCCTCGCCAACGTGATGGGCAAGCCGTACCGCGCCATCTTCAGCGAATTTGCCGGCGGCTCGGCCAATCCGGACGATGTGGCCGGTTCGGGCGACGTGAAATATCACCTCGGCACCTCGTCGGACCGCGAGTTTGATGGCAACAAGGTTCACCTCAGCCTCGTCCCCAATCCCTCGCATCTCGAGGCGGTGGATCCGGTCGTGCTTGGCAAGGTCCGCGCCGAGCAGACTCAGCGCGCGGATTGGGAGGGCGATCAGGTCCTGCCCATCCTGCTTCACGGCGACGCGGCCTTTGCGGGGCAGGGGATCATCGCCGAATGTTTCGGTTTCTCCGGTCTGCCCGGCTACAATACGGGCGGCGCGATCCACTTCGTCATCAACAACCAGATCGGCTTTACCACCTCGCCGGCTTATGCCCGCTCGTCGCCTTATCCGTCGGACATCGCCAAGGTGGTCCAGGCGCCGATCCTGCACGTCAATGGCGACGATCCGGAGGCCGTCACCTTCGCCTGCAAGCTGGCGATCGACTACCGCCAGCAGTTCAACCACGATGTCGTCATCGACATGTGGTGCTACCGCCGCTTCGGCCACAATGAGGGCGACGAGCCGGCCTTCACCCAGCCGGTCATGTATGCCGCGATCCGCAAGCATCCGGCGGTCAGCGCTCTCTATGCGAAGCGCCTGGTCGATGAAGGCGTGATCGGCGCCGACTGGGCGGCGAAGACCGAAGCCGGCATCACCGCCACGTTCGAGGATGAGTTCGAGGCGGCCAAATCCTATCTGCCCAACAAGGCGGACTGGTTCGGGGGCCGCTGGGCGGGCCTGAACCGTCCCGAGGGCGGTGTCGCCGAACGCCGCAACATCGAAACCGGCCTGGCGCCCGACAATATGGCGGCGATCGGCAAGGTGCTGACGACGGTCCCCGAAGGCCTGCCCGTCCACAAGACGCTGCAGCGCATCCTGGATGCCAAGGCGCAGATGTTCGCTACCGGCGAGAATTTCGATTGGGCCACGGCCGAGGCGCTCGCCTTCGGCAGTCTGGTCGGCGAAGGCTATACCGTGCGCCTATCGGGTCAGGATAGCGGCCGCGGCACGTTCAGCCACCGGCACGCCGTCTGGCGCAATCAGGACAATGGCGAGCGCTACATCCCGCTGTGCAAGCTGCCCGGCGGCGGACGGTTCGAGGTGCGCGACAGCCCGCTTTCCGAATTCGGCGTGCTCGGCTTCGAATATGGCTACGCCATTGCTGATCCGCGCGCTTTGGTGCTGTGGGAGGCGCAGTTCGGCGATTTTGCCAATGGCGCGCAGGTGATGATCGACCAGTTCATCGCCGCGGGCGAGGCGAAGTGGCTGCGCGCCTGCGGCCTCGTGATGCTGCTCCCGCACGGTTACGAAGGCCAAGGCCCGGAGCACAGTTCCGCCCGGCTGGAGCGCTATCTGCAGCTCTGCGCCGAGGACAATATGCAGGTCGCTTACTGCACGACCCCGGCCAACTATTTCCACATCCTGCGCCGCCAGATGCTCCGCGATTTCCGCAAGCCTTTGGTGATCATGACGCCCAAGTCGCTGCTGCGGCACAAATTGGCGGTGTCCAGCGCGGCGGACTTCACCGGCGAGAGCCATTTCCGCCGCATCGTCTCCGATCTGGGCGGTCCGGGCGACAAGGATGTGCGCCGCCTGGTGCTCTGCTCCGGCAAGGTCGCCTATGAGCTGATGGAAGCGCGCGACGCGGCGCAGGCGAAAGACGTCTCGATCGTCCGCGTCGAGCAGCTCTATCCCTTCCCGTCCGAGCCCCTGGTCACCCGCCTGAAGCGCATGACCAACCTGACGGAAGTGATCTGGGCGCAGGAAGAACCGAAGAATAACGGCGCCTGGAGCTTCGTCGAGCCGCTGATCGAGGAGTGCCTGATCGAGGCGAAATCGAAAGCGAAGCGCCCCAGCTACGCGGGCCGGCCCGGCTCCGCCTCGCCCGCCACCGGCCTTGCCAAGCGGCACGCGGCGGAGCAGGCGGCACTCATCGCCGACGCCATCGGAATTGACGCCAGCGCCATCGCGCAGGCCGCAGAATAGAGGAAGATCATGGCCACCGACGTCATTGTCCCGACCTTGGGCGAATCGATCACCGAAGCGACCGTCGGCCAGTGGCTGAAGCAGCCGGGCGACGCGGTCGCGGCCGACGAGCCGATCGCCAGCCTGGAGACGGACAAGGTCGCGATCGAGGTCAACGCGCCCGTCGCCGGCACGCTCGGCGAGCAGCTGGCGAAGGAAGGCGACACCGTCTCGGTGGGCGGCCTGATCGCCCGCATTTCGGAAGGCGGCGCGGCGGCTGCCGAGCCGAAGGGCCACGTTCAGGCCAATGCCGGCGAGAATATCGCGCTGCGCGAGGAAGCGGACGAGGATGGTGGCGACGATGAAAGCGGCAGCAGCCTGACCCTGTCACCCGCTGTCCGCCGAGTCGTGCTGGAGCACGGCCTCGATCCGTCGAAGATCAAGGGCACGGGCAAGGACGGCCGCCTGACCAAGGACGATGTGCTGACCGCCGCGAAGGCGCAGAAGGCCGCGCCCGCGCCCAGCCAGAGCGCGCCGGCTCCCGCTCCCGCCGCGCAGGTCTCCGCCCCGGCCCCGCGTGCCACCGGCGAACGCCGCGAGGAGCGCGTCCGCATGACGCGCCTGCGCCAGACCATCGCGAGCCGCCTGAAGGAAGCGCAGAACACCGCGGCGATGCTCACCACCTTCAACGACGTCGATATGACGGCGGTGATGGAGGCGCGCGCGCGCTACAAGGATCTGTTCGAAAAGAAGCACGGCATCCGCCTGGGCTTCATGTCCTTCTTCGTGAAGGCCGCGACCCTGGCGCTGCGCGATGTGCCCGCCGTCAACGGCGCGATCGAGGGCGACGAGATCGTCTATCGTGATTATGCCGACATTTCGGTCGCCGTCTCCGCGCCGCAGGGTCTGGTCGTGCCCGTCATCCGCGACGCGCAGGCGATGAGCTTCGCCGAGGTCGAGCTGGCCATCGCCGACTTCGGCAAGCGCGCCAAGGACGGCACGCTGACGATGGAAGACATGAAGGGCGGCACCTTCACGATCACCAATGGCGGCGTGTTCGGTAGCCTGCTTTCCACCCCAATCATCAATCCGCCGCAGTCGGCGGTGCTCGGCATGCACCGGATCGACGAGCGCCCGGTCGCGAAGGACGGGCAGGTGGTGATCCGCCCGATGATGTATCTGGCGCTCAGCTACGACCACCGCCTGATCGACGGCCGCGAGGCGGTCACCTTCCTCGTCCGCATCAAGGAAGCGCTGGAAGACCCGATGCGCCTGCTGATCGATCTGTGATCGCGTCAAAGAAAGAACGAAAATGAGTGACACCCAATTCGACGTGATCGTGATCGGCGCCGGTCCGGGCGGCTATGTGGCCGCGATCCGGGCCGCGCAGCTGGGGCTGAAGACCGCCTGCGTCGAGAGCCGCGAGACTTTGGGCGGCACCTGCCTCAATGTCGGCTGCATCCCGTCCAAGGCTTTGCTGCACGCGTCCGAACTGTACGAGGAGGCGCATGACGGCACCCTCGCCAAATGGGGCGTGAAGACCGCGGGTGTCGAACTGGATCTCGGCGCCATGCATGCGGGCCGCCTCGAGGCGATCAAGGGCCTGACCGGAGGCATCGAATTCCTGTTCAAGAAGAACAAGGTCACATGGCTGAAGGGCCACGCCAAATTCACCGCGAAGGACAAGATCGACGTCGCGGGCACCGCCTACAGCGCCAAGAACTTCATCATCGCCACCGGTTCGTCGGTCACGCCACTGCCGGGCGTCGAGGTGGATCAGCAGCGCATCGTCGATTCCACTGGCGCGCTGGAACTGGCTGAAGTGCCGAGCCACCTCGTCGTCATCGGCGGCGGCGTGATCGGGCTGGAACTCGGCTCGGTCTGGAAGCGGCTCGGCGCGCAGGTCACGGTCGTCGAGTTTCTCGACCAGATCCTCCCCGGCATGGACGGCGATGTCCGCAAGGACGCGAACAAGCTCTTCAAGAAGCAGGGCTTCAACATTCGCCTGAGCACGAAAGTGACCGGTGCCAAGGCGAGCGCGAATGGCGTCACCCTGACCATCGAACCCGCTGCCGGCGGTGCGGCCGAGACGATCGAGGCCAGCCACGTGCTGGTGTCCATCGGCCGCAAACCCAACACCGATGGCCTGAACCTCGAAGCCGCCGGCATCCAGCTCAACAAGCGCGGCCAGATCGAGGTCGACCACGATTTCAAGACCGGTGTTTCCGGCATTTACGCCATTGGCGATGTCACGCCGGGGCCGATGCTCGCCCACAAGGCCGAGGACGAAGGCATCGCCGCGGCCGAAGTGATCGCCGGCCAGATCGGCATCGTGAATCACGAAGTGATCCCGTCCGTCGTCTACACCATGCCCGAAATCGCCGGCGTCGGCCTCACCGAGGAAGATGCGAAGGCCAAGAGCTATGAGGTCAAGATCGGCAAGTTCCCGATGCTCGGCAACAGCCGCGCCAAGACCAATCGCGAGCCGGATGGCTTCGTGAAGATCATCGCCGACGCCAAGAGCGACCGCGTCCTCGGCGTCTGGATCATCGCCAGCGTCGCCGGCACGATGATCGCCCAGGCCGCGCAGGCGATGGAATTCGGCGGCACCGCCGAGGACATCGCCTACACCTGCCACGCCCACCCGACGCACAGCGAAGCGCTAAAGGAAGCCGCGATGATCGTGGTCAACGGCAAGGCGATCCACGTCTGATCGCCTCGCCGCTCTGTCGCCTCAATAGCCGACGGTGAAGCGCTGCCGGTGATGCGCCGGCCGTTCCAGTTCGTCGGCCAGTGCGATGGCATAGTCGGCGAAGCTGATCCGGCTTCCGTCGGGACCGGTCAGCAATTGGTCGCCGCCGATCCGGAATTGGCCGGTGCGCGGCCCTTCGTCGAATTCGGCCGAGGGCGAGAGGAACACCCAGTCCAGTTCCGCCTCTTGCCGCAGCGCTTCCAGGAAACGGATGCCCGCCCCCGCTTCCTCGCGATAGGCGTCCGGAAAGTCCGGCGAATCGAACAGGCGGACGCTCGGCGTGACCTCCAGGCTCGCGGCACCGCCGACAACGGCGTAGCGCGGCACACCTGCCTGCTTCACCGCCTCGATCAGCTTGCCGGCGTCGCTCTTCGAGAAAAAGATCGCGCTGACCGCCGCATCATGGCCGGCCAGCAGGGCCGCGAGCGCGCCCGGATTGTCTGCATCGCCCGCCACCGCCATTAACCCGGGGGTTGCCGCGATCCGTTCGGGATGGCGGGCAATGCCGGTCACGTCGTGACCCCGCGCCGCCAATTCCGCCGCAATGGCCGACCCCGCGCGCCCCGATGCGCCGATAACCGCGATCCTCATATTCAATCTCCTGCTTCGTTGCGCCGTCCATCTGGCGACAACGCTTCTCTTTCGGAAGTACGCACAAATGTGTAAGTGTAAGAAATGTCCGACATTAGCCTTGGCGAACGTATGCGGCGCGGCGACGTGCTCGCCCCCCATTGCCCCTCGCGCGTCGTGCTGCGGCAGCTCACCAGCACCTGGGGCGTGCTGGTGCTGCTCGCCTTGCGGGACGGCATGTTGCGGTTCACTCAGTTGCGGCGGAGGGTGGGCGACGTGAGCGACCGGATGCTCGCACAGACGCTGAAACAGCTCGAAGCGCACAATCTGGTCGAAAGGCGCAGCTTTCCGGTCGTGCCGCCGCATGTCGAATATCGCCTGACTCCGCTCGGCGAGGACGCCGCCAACCGGATTGCTCAGCTGACCGACTGGATCGAGCATCGCCTGCCGGATTTCGGCGCGGCGGCGGCCTGATTCCTGCCCTTGGTTTCGGCGCTAATCTGGTCCAGACGGCCCCGGCAGCGCGTGACGTGGGGCAATAATCCAGTGACCATTTTTCTGACGATCGGGGCGCTCGCGCTTGGGCTGGCGATGGACGCCTTCGCGGTGGCGCTGTCGCAGGGGACCGTGGTGCGCCAGCGGGCCATGCGGCACGCGCTGGCGCTGGGCGCGGCATTTGGCGGCGCGCAGGCGGCCATGCCCTTGCTCGGCGCCTTGCTGGGCGCGGCGATCCTCGGCTGGATCGCGGCGTTCGATCATTGGGTCGTGCTCGGCCTGCTCGGTTTCCTGGGCTACCGGATGATCGCTCAGGCCTTCGATGATGAGACGGAGGCCTCGCCGCTCACCGGCTGGGCGCTCGGCGCGGCGGCGATCGCGACCAGCATCGACGCGCTGGCCGCCGGGATCGCTCTGCCCTCGCTCGGCCTGCCGGTGCTGAGCAGTGCCCTGGTCATCGGCCTGGTCACCGCGATCCTGTGCATCATCGGCGTGCGTTTCGGCGCCGCGCTGGGTAGCCGGGCCGGACGCGCTGCCGATGTGCTGGGCGGCCTCATCCTGATCGGCATCGGCTTCAACACTTTCATCTCCCATCAGTTTTTCGGCGCCTGAGAGATGCGCCGGGGGCTCCGCCGCATCCACATCTGGCTGGGCTGGATCGTTGCCATTCCGCTGCTGATCTGGGTGGTCACCGGCGCGCTGATGGTGATCACCCCGTTCGACAAGGTGCGCGGCAACGATCTGCTCGCGCCGCCCGCGCCCGTGGCTGTGACGGCCGCCCCGGTGGCACCGCAGCTTGACGGACGCGCGGTTCGCTCGCTGACCCTCGAGCAGCGGGCCGCCGGACCCCGCTGGATCGTCCGTTACCAGGACGGCGGTGCCGCGCTCGCCGATCCGGGGACCGGGCAGGCCTTGCCCGCCTTGACCGCCGCAGATGCCGAGGCGGAGGTCCGGGCCCGCTATCGGGGCGAGGAAACAATGTCCGGGACCGACCGGACAAGCGCGGAAGATCCGCCGATCGATCTGCGCCGCCCGATCGAGACCTGGCGGGTCACCATGACCGACGGCACCCGCTTCTACGTCAATGCCGCCACTGGCGAGATCGTCACCCACCGCACCGAGACCTGGCGCTTCTACGATTTCCTCTACGGCCTGCACATTTTCGACGTCTTCGCGCGCGACAATATCAACAATATCTGGGCGCAGATGTTCGCCTGGATTGGCGCGGTCGCCATAGTGCTCGCCATCATCCTGCTGCCCTTCACGCTGCGCCGCCGCCGCCGCCGCGCGGCGAAAGACTGACCATGGACCCCGCACGCCTCGCCGAGGTGCTCAGCCCCGCGCTCGCCTGGCTCGATTATGCCGGCGTCTTCGTGTTCGCCGCCTCCGGCGCGCTGCTCGCGGCGAAGAAGCAGCAGACCCTCGTCACCTTCCTCTTCTTCGCGGTGATCACCGGGGTTGGCGGCGGCACGACCCGTGACCTGCTGATCGGCGCGCCAGTCTTCTGGATCGGGCAGAATGCGATGCTGCTGGTCTGTATCGGCGCCGCTTCGCTGGTCTGGATGCTGCCGCGCCGCCTGCTGGAGGGCAGATTGCTCGACTGGCTCGATGCCGGCGGCCTCGCCGCTTATGCCAGCTTCGGCGCCGCCAAGGGCCTAGCCTTCGGCGTCGCGCCGATTCCGGCGATCGGCATGGGCGTGCTCACCGCCTGCCTGGGCGGCATCATTCGCGACGTGCTGGCGGGGGAGCCGTCGATCCTGATGCGGCCGGAACTCTACGTCACCGCCGCCGCTTTGTCCGCGGCGCTCACCGTGGGGCTGGTGCTTGCCGGTCTGCCGGTTGCGGCCGCCGGCGCGATCGCCTTCGCCGCCGGCTTCGGCCTGCGTGCGCTCGCGATCATTCGAGGCTGGTCGCTGCCCGGTTACGACCGGTAATCGATCCGCACCTTCGCTGCCGCCTGAAGCGCCAACGCGCGCGCTGCCTCGACACTGTCCGTCCGGGCGAGCGCGACTCCCATCCGCCGGTTCGGCCGGGTCACCGGCTTGCCGAACAGCCGCACATCGACGGGCGCTTCCGCCGTGCCCAGCGCCAGCGCCTCGGCCAGCCCCTCGAAGCCGAACACGGCCGTCTCCCGATCCGCCAGGATCACCGCCGATGCCGCCGGGCCGCGAAAGCCCATATCCGGGATCGGCAGGCCCAGGATCGCCCGCACATGCAGGTCGAATTCGCTCAGTTCCTGCGAGATGAGCGTGACCATCCCGGTATCGTGCGGCCGCGGCGACAGCTCGGAAAAGATCGCCTCGTCGCCGCGCACGAAGAATTCGACGCCGAACAGGCCATAGCCGCCCAAATCGTCCACCACCGCTCGCGCCATGTCCTGCGCGCTGGTCAGCGCCGCCGCCGACATCGCCGCCGGCTGCCAGCTCTCGCGATAGTCGCCCTTTTCCTGCACATGCCCGACCGGCGGGCAGAAGATCACGCCGTCCCGCGTCCGCACCGTCAGCAGCGTGATCTCATAATCGAAGTCGATAAATTCCTCGACGATTACCCGCGCCCGGTCGCCACGCATGTTTGCCACGGCATAATTCCATGCCGCCTCAAGCGCGCCCTCCTCGCGCACCGTCGACTGGCCCTTGCCGGACGAGGACATGACCGGTTTGATGACACAGGGAAGGCCGGTATGCGCCGCGCCCGCGCGCACCTCTGCCAAACTCTCGGCAAAGCGATAACGCGAGGTCCGCAGCCCCAAAGTCTCCGCCGCCAACCCGCGGATCGCGTCGCGGTTCATCGTCATCGCCGCCGCCCGCGCCGATGGCACGACGTGCCAGCCCTCGCTTTCCAGCGCTTCCAGTTCCTCGGTGCGGATCGCCTCGATTTCCGGCACGATATAGTCCGGCCGATGCTTCGCCACCGCCGCCCGGATCGCCGCGCCGTCCAGCATTGAGAAGACTTCGCGCTTGTCCGCCAGTTGCATCGCTGGCGCGTCGTCATAGGCATCGCAGGCGATTACCCGCGCGCCGAGACGCTTGGCTGAAATGACGAATTCCCGGCCCAATTCCCCGGACCCGAGCAGCAGGATGGTGGCGATATGGCTCATGCCGCGTCGCTAGGGCCGGGGCGCCAGGCGGGCAACCGCTTGACACTTGATTGATTATTCAACTAAGCCCCCTTAATGGCCCCGAAAGACACTCGCACGAAGATCGTCGAAGCCGCGATGGAACTGTTCTGGCAGAAGGGCTACGGCTCTACCTCCATCGCCGACATCCTTTCCCGCACGCAGCTGAACAGCGGCAGCCTCTATCATTTCTTTCCCGGCAAGCAGGACGTGCTGATCGCCGTGCTCGATGCTTATCGCGACGGGATCGAGCCGATGCTGCTGCAACCCGCGTGGGGCGGCGAGCCCGACCCGGTCGAGCGCGTGTTCAAATTGCTCGGCTTTTACCGCACCCTGATCGTCGAAACGGATTGCACCTATGGCTGCCCGATCGGCAGTCTTGCGCTTGAGCTGCATGAGGCGGACCCGGCGGTGCGCGACCGGCTGGCGCAGAATTTCGCCAATTGGGTCGATGCTGTCCGCTTCTGCTACGAGCAGGCCGCGAGCCGCTTCCGCCCGGGCACGGATTTTCAGGCGCTGGCCGAATTCACCCTGACCGTGATGGAAGGCGGCGTCATGCAGGCCCGCACCCACCGCGACGTCGCCTATTTCGACCGCGGCGTCGCGCAATTGCGCGCTCACGTCGATCTCCTGCTGGAAAGGGAAACGGCATGATTCTCGCGACCCTCGCCTTGCTCGCGTCGGCCGATCCGCCGCTTCGTGCCGAGCTGCGCCCGCTCGCCTTTCTCGTCGGTCATTGCTGGGAAGGGACGCTGCCCGACGGCAAGCAGGACCGTCATTGCTTCGAAAGCGTCTATGGCGGCCAGCATATCCGCGACCATCATGTCGTCGGTCCCGGCACCGGCGTCTATTCCGGCGAAACCTTCTACAGCGCCGCCGGTCCCGGCCGCGTCGCCTTCGTCTATTTCAATTCGATCGGCGGGGTCAGCCAGGGCACGCTCGGCGCCGAGCCGGACCGGCTGAATTTCGGCGAGGAACATTATCGCGGCGCGGACGGGCGCCAGATCGCGCTCTCCGTCAGCTGGCGCCGCGTCGGCGACGACGCCTATGAGGCGATCACCACCTCCACCGACGCGCCGAACATGAACGGGACGGTCCGCTACCAGCGTGTGCCCGCTGTCACGATCCGCGAACTGACCGCGCCGGATGGAAGTCTGGGCTTATCCCACGAAATCATCGTCCCCGCGCCTGTCGAGCAGGTCTATGCCGCCTTCGCCACCGCCGGGGGCTGGAAGAGCTGGGCCGTCCCGCATGCCTGGGACGTGCCGGGCAGCCCCGATCTGATCGAAACCAGCTACGCCCCCGACGCGCGGCTCGGCAATCCGGCCAATATCCGCCAGCAATTCCTCGCTCGCGTGCCGAATCGCCTGCTCGTCTTTCGCACCGTGCAATTCCCGCCGGGTTTTCCGGATGCGGAGGTTTATGCCCGCACGACCGGCATCGCGGAGTTCGAGCCTACGGGCGCCGGCACCCGAGTCCGCCTGAGCGGGACCGGCTATCCGGCCGGTGAAGTGGGGCAGCGGCTGATGGCCTTCTTCCGCGAAGGCAACCGCACCAGCCTTGAGCAGCTGCGCGCCCGTTTCGTCACCGGCCCGGTCGATTGGGCGGCGCGCCGCCAAACCGGCCATTGAGCTGATCTCATTTCTCCCGCCTTCCCGCCTAGTGGGCGGGAGGGCATGCGATGCGCTGGGAGACATTCGTCCTGATCGCCGCCGCGGTGATCGTCATCGGCGGCTATGTGCTCGGCCGCTTCCGCTTCTGGCGCCGCTGGATGCGCAAGCTGGGCGAAATCGTCGCGCCGCTGGGCGAGTCCGCGGAGAGCAAGCCGCCCTATGTCGCGCCGTTCATCGCCATCTGGTTCATCGGCCTCATCGCCGCTGTCGCGTTCCCAAGCTTCTACGTCTGGCACGGCTTCGCCACCGCCGGCTCGGAACAGTGGGTCACCACCACCGGCCGCATCGAGCAGCGGTCATCCTATGGCCGTACGTCACGCAACGGCACCAGCTACAGGCCGGAGATCACCTATAGTTACGAGGTCGGCGGCCGCACCTTCCGCAACGATAACATCTGGCTGAGCGCCGAGAAGAATTTCGATCGCGAGGAGGTGAAGGTCTTCCTTGCCGGCTATCCCGTTGGCAGCGCGGTCGAGGTCTCCTACGCGCCCGACAATCCACAACGATCCGCATTGATCATGGAAAGGCGTGATGTTGGCTGGACATTGTGGGTCGGCGGTGTCGGGCTGGTCCTGGCCATGTTCGGCTGGGCCTTCCGCTATCCCGCCGCCTACCGCCGCGCGCGCCGCGCCAAAGCCGGAGGTGATGTGTAGCAGCCTGACCGCGGGGGCTTGCCCGCAGGCCTGCCATGCGAGAGCGTGCGCGCATGATCAGAAACCGCATGCTCACCATCGCCTTGTTCGGCGCGATGCTCCTTGTGTCCGGCATCTATCTGTTCGTCCGCGACCAGCAGGCGCAGGTCGATACGACGCGCTGGGTCAGCGCGCAGGGGCAGGTGGTCGACAGCCGGGTCCGGGGCAGCGCGCCCAGCGTGACCTACCGCTACACGGTCGGCGGCACGATCTATCGCCTCAATCAAATCTGGCTGGCCGACGCACCGGCCTTCGCCGGCGAGGCCGAGGCACAGGCGTTCGTGGACGACTATCCGGTGGGCAAGTCTGTCACCGTCCACCATGATCCCGACGATCCGCAGCGCGCGGCCCTGATCCTCGATCAACCGGTCGCCTACAGCGGGCTGGCGGTGGCTGTGTCCGGCCTTCTCTTGCTGGGCCTCGCCTTCGTGCTGCGCGGCAGGCGAACCGCCGGCATCGCGAAAGGCTAGCGGCCGCCCGCCAGCCGCAGCAGCCAGCTTAGGCTACCGCCCTCCGTCTCGCCCGGCCAGTCGTAGCTGGGCGGACATTCCAGGCAGCGCGCCTGGATCGCCGCACCGCCGAGCAACATTTCCGCTTCGTCCAGCGCGCGGCGGATCAAGGCCTGCGGCCGCCGCGCCAGCCGCGCGAACGGATCGGGTGAGACATTGGTCTGGCTGCGCACCCGCGCGCTGCCGCCGAACCAGCGCGTCAGCCAGTCCGCTTCCGGCTCCAGGAAGACTGGCTGGATATTTCCTTCCGGGATCTCCGCACGCTCGGCTGCCGCCCGGATCGCATCCTCCAGCGACCCGAATTGATCGACCAGGCCCAATTGCCGCGCCGTGCCGCCGTCCCACACCCGGCCCTGCGCGATCTCGTCCACCCGCGCGACCGGCAGCCGCCGTGCTTCGGACACGAGCGCGAGAAAACGCCGATAGGTCCCTTCCACACCCATCTGCAGAAAGCGGTCCGCTTCGTCCGAGGGTCCCCGCAATATGTCCGGCTCGCCCGACAAGGGCGTCGTGCGGATGCCGTCCGCGCCGATATTTAGGTTCCTGAGCGCGCCCTCGAAGCTCGGCAGCACCCCGAACACGCCGATCGATCCGGTGATCGTGCTCGGCTCGGCGAAAATCCGCTCGCCCCCGGTGGCGATCCAGTAGCCGCCCGATGCCGCGACCGATCCCATCGAAATCATCACCGGCAGTCCGCGCGCGCGCACGTTCACGATCGCCTGGCGGATGCGCTCGGACGCGATCGCCGACCCGCCCGGAGAATCGATGCGGACGACCAAAGCGCCCAGCCTGTTGTCGCGCAGGCCCGCCTCCAGCGCCTGCACGATCGTCTCCGCCCCGGCCGTGCCCGGCCCGGCCTCGCCGTCGACGATCTCGCCCGCAACGGTCAGCACGCCGATATTGCCGCCGCGCCCCAGCAAGGGCGTGCGGATCAGCAAACTGTCGTACAGCACCGCCCGGAAGCTGCCTGGCATGCCATCCTCGCCGCCGCCGACCAGCTCGGCCATGCGCGCCTTGAACGCCGTCTTGTCGCCGATCCGGTCGATCAGGCCCGCCGCCCGCGCCGCCTCGGCCATGTCGCCATTGGTGCGCTGGATCGCGTCGCCCGGCGCGCCGATATAGGCGGCGAGTTGCGCGTTCGGACGGGCGCGGCCGACTTCCTCCTGCCACTGGCTCCACAAGGCGTCGGCCAGCGCCTGATTGGCCTGCCGCGCCTCGGGCGACATGTCGTTGCGCGACCAGGGCTCGACCGCCGCCTTGAAGGTGCCGACCCGGTAGATGTTGGCGGTGATCCCCAGCCGCTCGAGCAAGCCGGCATAATAAAGGTTCGATCCGCCAGGCCCTGCGATGATCACCGCGCCCATCGGATTCAGCCAGACCTCGTCCGCCTGCGCCGCCAGCTGATAGGTGTCGTCATCATAAGCGGTCGCGTAGGCGACGACGCGCTTGCCAGCCTCCCGCACCCGCCGGATCGCCGCGCCGATATCGCTGATCGCCGTCTGCCGCCCGCCCGCGAAGATATCGAGGTCCAGCGCCACCGCCTGGATGCGCGGGTCCTGCGCGGCCACGTCCAGCGCGTGTACCAGTTCTGCCCGCCGGTACTCGCGCGGCGCCGGTCCGGCGAACGGGTTCACCTCGGCCGGCTGCTCGACGATCGGCCCGTCGATGGTCAGTGCCAGCGCCCCGTGCGTCGGCCCGCCAGCATGGGGGGTTGCCGACAGGATCACGTAGAGCAGGCCGAAGAACAGGATCAGGAACAGGAGCGACAGCCCGTCCTTGATCGCGACCACCACTTTCCAAAGGCCGCGCACGAACGTCATTTCCCGGTCACTCCAGCATCGCTCAGCCGATGGCTATACGCGGCGGGCGGGGGTGTAAATGCGGCGGCGGCGTCGCCATTTGGGATGAGGCGCCGCCCGCCCCTTGACCCGGCCCGAACGATGCCTAAATCCGCGCTGCTGGCACTCGCGGCTTGTGAGTGCCAAAAGTTTCATATCGAAGAGGTGAGCATATGTCCTTTCGCCCCCTGCACGATCGCGTGCTGGTCCGCCGCGTCGACGCCGAAGAGAAGACGGCCGGCGGGATCATCATCCCGGACACCGCCAAGGAAAAGCCGCAGGAAGGCGAAGTGATCTCCGCCGGCACCGGCACCAAGTCGGAAGACGGCAAGGTGACCCCGCTGGACGTGAAGGCCGGCGATCGCATCCTGTTCGGCAAATGGTCGGGCACCGAGGTCCGCGTCGACGGCGAGGACCTGCTGATCATGAAGGAAAGCGACATCCTGGGGATCGTCGGCTGACCGGAAAGTCACGAAACCCCCCGCGATTCCGTGCGACTTTCGTGACATTCATGACATTCGTGACTCTGGATTTGTGTGCTCCGGCGTAGGCCGGAGCCCTGCTAACAAAGCTCCTGCCTTCGCAGGAGCACGGATTTGAGAAGGAACTGAGACCATGGCAGCCAAAGACGTTCGCTTTTCGCGCGACGCCCGTGAGCGGCTTCTCCGCGGCGTCGACATCATCGCCGATGCGGTGAAGGTCACGCTCGGCCCCAAGGGCCGCAACGTCGTCATCGACAAGAGCTTCGGCGCCCCGCGCATCACCAAGGACGGCGTCACCGTCGCCAAGGAGATCGAGCTGAAGGACAAGTTCGAGAATATGGGCGCGCAGATGATCCGCGAGGTTGCGTCCAAGACCAACGATCTGGCCGGTGACGGCACCACCACCGCCACCGTGCTCGCTCAGGCGATCGTCCGCGAGGGCATGAAGTCGGTCGCCGCCGGCATGAACCCGATGGATTTGAAGCGCGGCATCGATCTGGCCGTCGGCAAGGTCGTCGACGACCTCAAGGGCCGCTCGAAGCCGGTTTCCGGTTCGACCGAGATCGCCCAGGTCGGCATCATCTCGGCCAATGGCGACACCGTCGTCGGTGAGAAGATCGCCGAGGCGATGGAGAAGGTCGGCAAGGAAGGCGTGATCACCGTCGAGGAAGCCAAGGGCCTCGAATTCGAGCTGGACGTCGTCGAAGGCATGCAGTTCGACCGCGGCTATCTCTCGCCTTACTTCATCACCAATCCGGAGAAGATGCAGGTCGAACTCGCCGATCCGTACATCCTGATCCACGAGAAGAAGCTCAGCAATTTGCAGGCGATGCTCCCGATCCTGGAAGCGGTCGTGCAGTCGGGCCGTCCGCTGCTGATCATCGCCGAGGATATCGAGGGTGAGGCGCTCGCGACCCTGGTCGTCAACAAGCTGCGCGGCGGCCTGAAGGTCGCGGCCGTCAAGGCGCCGGGCTTCGGCGATCGCCGCAAGGCGATGCTGGAGGACATTGCGATCCTGACCGGCGGCGAGATGATCTCCGAGGATCTCGGCATCAAGCTCGAGAACGTCACCGTCGCGATGCTCGGCCAGGCCAAGCGCGTCACCATCGACAAGGACAACACGACCATCGTCGATGGCTCGGGCCAGTCCGACAACATCAAGGGCCGCACCGAAGCGATCCGCGCCCAGATCGAGAACACCACCAGCGATTACGACCGCGAGAAGCTCCAGGAGCGTCTCGCCAAGCTCGCCGGCGGCGTTGCCGTGATCAAGGTCGGCGGCGCGTCCGAGGTCGAGGTGAAGGAGCGCAAGGATCGCGTCGATGACGCGCTGCACGCCACCCGCGCCGCGGTCGAGGAAGGCATCGTCCCCGGCGGCGGTACCGCTCTGCTCTATGCGACCAAGGCGCTCGATGGCCTGACCGGCCAGAATGACGACCAGACCCGCGGTGTCGACATCATCCGTCGCGCCCTGCAGGCGCCGGTCCGTCAAATCGCCGAAAATGCCGGCGTCGATGGCGCGGTTGTCTCGGGCAAGCTGATCGAGGGCTCCGACCAGACCCTCGGCTTCAACGCCCAGACCGAGACCTACGAGAATCTCGTCACCGCCGGCGTGATCGATCCGACCAAGGTCGTCCGCACCGCGCTCCAGGACGCGGCCTCGGTCGCCGGCCTGCTCATCACCACCGAAGCGGCGGTGAGCGAGCTACCGGAAGACAAGGCCCCGGCCGGCATGCCCGGCGGCGGCATGGGCGGCATGGGCGGGATGGATTTCTAAGTCCGAACCGCTTGCTCGAGAAATGGAAGGGCCGGGGAGCGATCCCCGGCCCTTTCTTATGCAAGGTTTCCGTTTCGCGTGTCGGAAAGTGGGCGTGATAGTTATCTGCCGCTGTCCCCGCGCTCGATTTCCCGGCAGGGCCGCGACCAGGCCTCGATATCGTAATATCGGCGCGATTCCCCTGCGGGGAGGCCGCCGACCGGCTCCTGACTCTGAATGCTGGGCCGATAGCTTCCCGCCGGACCTCGGCCAACCACACAGGCGCGGCCGTTCGGCTCAACCTTGACAAGCAGACGGTCCGAAAGTCCCGCCGGGTTGCTGCTGCCTCGGACAAAGCCGTTGCGACCCACAAACATGGCTGTCTGTTCGACGACGAACAGCCAGAATCCCCCAGCCTCGCGACGATAGATGGCTTCGCGGATTTCTGTTTCGAGCCAGGTGCGCTGGCTGAGGCCTTCCTGCCCGTAGCGATCGCGCAAAGCACGAAAATCTTGGCCCCCGATATAGTCAGCCGCCTGTTCATATCCTCTCATGGCAAGGCGGCGGGCGATGATTTCAGCATCGGCTTCAGGGATCAGGCCGGGGAGAAAGCCGATCTCGCCCGAGAAGAGCATCTCCCAGTCCTCGACATTGGCGCCGTAGGCGCCGAGGGCATCGAGCGGCAGACACGCGCGCAATATGCCCCGCAGCGGCGGGCGCAGCGTGATGTCGGCGCAATAACCGTCCCGGGTCCTCCTGGCCGGCAGAGGGTTCTCCAGCAACGACCAGTCATAGAACGGAATGAAGAATCCCAGCCGCTGCCGAAGATATTGCGCAAGCGGAAACATTGGCCGCCGCAGAAACGGGGTCAGGTTCGGTTCGCCGTCGATACGGAAAGCGGCGGATTTCGCCCAGCTGATCAGCGGCGCTCCTTGGGCGCGCATCGCAGTGTGAACAGGGTGTAGCGGAACCCCGTATTCCAGTTCCCGATACGGCGTGACCGCAAAGGCATAGACGGCAAGGCGATATTCCCCCACTTCCATCGCGTCGCAGAGCGTCAGATGGCAGCCGGCTATCCTTCCATTCCATTCGAATTCGCGCGCGCCGTCGCCCACGATCTGGATCATCTCAGAGGACAGTCGGCCAGCGTGTCCGAGGTAGCGCCAATGTGTGCCCACCGGCGCGGTCCTTTCCACCGTAGCGGCAAGGCGGAGTGGCTCTGTCAGATTGCGCCAGCTGATCCGATAGCGCACGTTCCCACCTTTCCCGATCAGGCTGGGACCCAAATGTTCGATGCAGACTGACGGCTGGGGACGGTCATCGCCACACCGAGTTTCCAACTCCGGGGGACGTTCGATGGCCTCCCGCTCGAGTTCGTCGCGCCGTCGCTGTTCTGCATTTTCGATACGGGCCTGCTGCTCCCGCGCACGCCGTGCCGGCGTTTCTGGGGCGCCACGACTATAGACCGCTTCCTCGGCTGCTGGTTGCCGGTGAACAGGCTGCACGTTGGCGTATGCCGTACCCGGTAAGAGCGCGCCGAGCGCAATGCACCGAATTGCGAGGCGGGGGACAATCATACGCAATAGCTCTCACATTTGCTGACCAAGGATATCGCGCATTGATTAGCGACTCGTGATCGCCGGCTGCAGGTTCTAGGCAGGCCGCGTGGCGCTACCCATTCACACCGTCCTCCCCGAGTTGCTCGCCGCCCTGCGCGCGCGGCCCAATGCGGTGCTTGTCGCTCCGCCCGGCGCGGGCAAGACCACCGCCGTCGCGCCGGCTCTGCGAGGGGAGTCGTGGTGCAGCGGCGAAATCCTGCTGCTCTCCCCCCGCCGCCTCGCGGCCCGCGCCGCCGCCGAGCGAATGGCGGACCTGGCGGGCGAGCCGGTCGGCCGCACTATCGGTTATGCCACGCGGCTCGACAGCAAACGCTCCGCCGCGACCCGGATCACCGTGCTCACCGAGGGCATTTTCCTGAAGCGTATCCAAAGCGATCCCGAGCTTGCCGGCGTCTCCGCTGTGCTGTTCGACGAGGTCCACGAGCGCAGCCTCGACAGCGATTTTGGCCTGGCGCTGGCACTCGACGGGCAGGCGGCATTGCGGCCGGATCTACGCATCCTCGCCATGTCCGCGACACTGGACGGCGCGCGCTTCTCGGCGCTGATGGGCGATGCGCCGGTGATCGCCAGCGAAGGCCGCTCCCATCCAATCACCCTCATCCACCTCGGCCGCGCCGCCGAGCAACGGATCGAGGACGGCATGGCCGCCGCGATCCGCCGCGCGCTGGCGGAGGGGGAGGGGAGCCTGCTCGCCTTTCTCCCCGGCGTCGCCGAGATCGAGCGGACCGCCGAGCGGCTGACGCTTCCGCCGGACACTGACCTCCACCGGCTGCACGGCAGTCTCGACCCCGCCGAGCAGCGCGCCGCCATCGCCGCCGCCCCGTCCGGCCGCCGCAAGGTGGTGCTCGCCACCTCGATCGCCGAGACCAGCCTCACGCTCGACGGTGTCCGCATCGTCGTCGATTCCGGCCTTGTCCGCCGCCCGCGCTACGACCGCGCCGCCGGCCTCACCCGTCTGGTCACCGAACGCGCCAGCCAGGCCGCCGTCGCCCAGCGCGCCGGCCGCGCCGGGCGGCAGGGGGCGGGCCGCGTCTACCGGCTGTGGGAGGAAGCGGGGACGGCGTCATTGCCCCGCTTCGATCCGCCCGAAATCCTGGAGGCTGATCTCACGCCTTTGCTGCTCGATTGCCTGCTCTGGGGCGTCGCCGATCCGCGCGCGCTGAACTGGCTCGATCCGCCTTCCGCCGCCGCCCTCGAAGAAGCTCGCAAGCGTTTGGCCGCGCTCGAAGCGATCGATGCGGACGGCCGCCCGACCGCGCACGGCCGGGCGATTGCCGATCTGCCGTTGACGCCGCGCCTTGCCCACATGCTGGTCATCGCCGGCGAGCGCGGCTTCGGCGCGCTGGCGGCAGAGGTCGCGGTTTTGCTGTCGGAGCGCGGGTTGGGGGGCAGCGATGCCGACCTTGAAACCCGCCTCCGCCGCTGGCGTGGCGAACGCGGGAAGCGAGCCGAGGCGGCGCGGGGTCTTGCCAGGCGCTGGCGCCAGCTCGCGGGCGGCACGGCGGGGGAGGGTGGCAGCGTCGGCGAATGTGTCGCGCTCGCTTTCCCGGATCGGCTTTCGAAGCGTCGCGATGCGAGCGGCGCGGACTGGCTCAGCGCGGGCGGCCGGGGCTTCCGGCTCGATCCGGCCGCGCCGTTGGCGCGCGCCGAGTGGCTGGCGGTGGCCGAGGCGTCCGGTGCGGCGGGCGGTGCTCGCATCCTCTCCGCCGCGCCGATCGACCGCGAGACCGTGGAAACGATGTTCGCCGGCCGCATCGAAAGCGGCACCCAGGTCTTGTTCGACCCCGCGACCGGCGGCGTGCGCGCCAGCCATGGCCGAAGGCTCGGCGCGATCCTGTTGTCGGGCGGGCAGGACAGCCGCGCCGATCCGGCGGCGATCGAAGCTGCCTTACTTGATGGCGTGAAGAAGCATGGCCTCGCGCTTCTGCCCTGGAGCCGCGACGCGCAGGCGCTGCGCCGCCGTGCAGCCTTCGCCCGCGCCGACGATCCGGACATCCCGGACCTTTCGGACGATGCGTTGATCGCCCAAGCCGATGCCTGGCTGTCCGGCCTCCTGCTTGGAAAGCGCCGCCTGTCGGACGTCGCGCCGGCCGCGCTGACCGGCGCGCTCGAGACTGTGCTCGGCTGGGACGGCAAACAGCGCGTCGAGCGCCGTGCGCCGGCAAGCTTCGCCACGCCCGCCGGCAGCAGCCATGCGATCGATTATGAAGCGGACGCTGGTCCGACCGTCGCCGTCCGTGTGCAGGCTCTGTTCGGTCTGGCGGAGCATCCCCGCGTGGGCGGCGTACCACTGATCCTCGCGCTCACGTCCCCGGCCAGTCGTCCGATCCAGACCACCGCCGACCTGCCCGGCTTCTGGAAGGGCAGCTGGCACATGGTCGCGAAGGAGATGCGGGGCCGTTATCCCAAACATTCCTGGCCGGACGATCCCGCTGCGGCCCACCCCACGCTCCGGACCAAGCGCGCGACCGCCAGATGACCGGATGCGAACGCTTTTCTGTCCGCTACCGGACAGACAAGCGTCAATCGCGGGCCTTCACATTCAAAATTATCAATAGCTTAGGTGTCTGGCATACTTAATGCACCAATACAGGCACGGGCATTGATTGCCCGTTCTGTTTGTCCTTTTCGGGAGTGTGCATCATGATCAATCTCGCCCGCGCGCGCATCGTTCAGGCTGGCGCCGTCGCCGCCGCCGCGCTTCTCGCCGCTACTGCTGCCGCGCCGTTGCAGGCTGCGTCGGCCGATCAGCGGCCAGCCGCGGAGGCCCCCGCGAGCGCCAATTCGGAGCGTCGCATCTGCGCTATGGTCGATCTGCCAAGCTCCCGCATGCCGCGCCGCGTTTGCCGGACGCAGGCAGAATGGAATCGTGCCGGCGGCGTTCCCGCCGCGAACGACTGACTTTGGTCCGGGCCGGCCCCCGCTCGGTTCGGAACGACCTGCGCCCCGGCCCTCCCCATCGGCCGGGGCGTCTTTCTCTTGTTGGACGTTCTTATAGTGTCGGCACGCTTCCGGCGTGGATCATCTCCGGCTCGCCATTGCATTGCGCCGTGGGCGCCCTTTGATCGGCGAGCCGCTGTGCGACCGCATTCGCCTCGGGCACGTTGCCGTCGATCCAGGCGATGGTGCAGCCGGGTCGGCCCGGCGCGCCGACGGTCGCGATGCCCAGCGCCGATGCGCTCCACTCCGTCTGCTCGTTCGTCGCCAGCCGCAGCCGGAAGATCATGGCGAACGGGCGGCCATCGCGCAGCCGCCATTCGACCCGCGTCGGATTTTCGTTGAATGGCGGCAGCGTCTGGAAATTCTGGTTATCGACACCCGCATCGACATCGTAGCGCAGATCGCCCGACGAGATGAAGATCGGCACATCGCCATGGCCCGGGCAACGCCAGGACGCGCTGTCATGCTCCGGATCGGAACTCAAGGACTCGCACCGGGCGAGATCGATATCGGTATAGGCACTGGTGACGCCGCTGGCGGCCGGTGCCGCTTCGGCGGCTGGCGCGGCCGCGGCATTCGCTGCCGCAGGTGCCTGCGCGTTCGCACCCGCCTGGTTGTTGCCCGATTTCGCGCCGCCGCAGGCCGCGAGCAATGCCGTACCTGTGGCGAGCGCCACGATAAGTCTCGTGTTCATGAAATTCCCTCCCTCGAAGGTGGGAAGGTTAACCTGCTTTAGGGCGGGCTGGAAGCCGTCCGTTATGTCAGGCGCTGAGGCGTGCCTGCAGCCCGTGGACGAGTTCGGTGGCGCGGTCGAACGCCATCGGGCGGCCGAACAGATAACCCTGAATCTGGTGGACACCCAGGTCGCGCATGCGGGTGAAATCGTCGGCGGTCTCGACGCCTTCCGCCGTGACCGTCATGCGGAAGTTCTTCGCCAGCTGCACGATTGACTGGATGATCGCCACGGCCTCGCGATTGTCGGCGGCCTCGCGCACGAAGCTGCCGTCGATCTTCAATTTGTGGAAGACCGCCTTGTTCAGATAGCCGAGCGAGGAATAGCCCGTTCCGAAATCGTCGAGCGCGATGCCGACGCCGATCGCGCGCAGCCGCTTCAGCACGTCGAGCGTGTGCGCATTCTCGCCCAGGAAGATCGACTCGGTCACTTCCAGCTCGAGCCGGTCGGCCTGCAATTTGTGCCGGGCCAGCGCCTCGCTGACCGTGTTCGGCAGGGCCGGGAAGACCAGTTGCTTGGCCGACACGTTGACCGCGACGCTGATATGGGCCGGCCAGACCGCGGCGGCGCGGCACGCTTCCTCGATCACCCAATCGCCCAATTCCATGATCAGGCCGGTTTCCTCGGCCAGCGGAATGAATTCCAGCGGCGAGACCATGCCCCGGGTCGGATGCTGCCAGCGGATCAAAGCTTCGAAGCCGAGCAAGGTCTGGTCGGCCGCGCTGATCAGCGGCTGATACATCAGACGGAACTGGCCAGCGGCAATACCGGCGCGCAGATCCTGCTCGATCCGCAGCCGATCCTCGGCCACGCTCGCCATGTCGGCGTTGAAGAAGCAGCACTGACCACGGCCCTGTGCCTTGGCCTGGTACAGAGCGAGGTCGGCTTTCTGGATGAGATCGTCGACGCTGTTGCCGTCGATCGGCCCATAGGCGCAGCCGATCGACATGCCGATGCGGATTTCGGCCTTGTCGACCAGATAGGGCTTGGCGATCGCGGCGATGATCCGGCGGGCGAGTTCTTCGATGGTGCGGCGGCTCTGCGCATCGCGGATCACGACCGCGAATTCGTCGCCCCCCATCCGGCCGACTTCGCCGAGCGGGCCGACTTCCTGCACCAGCCGCTGCGACACGCTCTTCAGCACCGCGTCACCCTTCGGGTGGCCGAACGTGTCGTTGACCGGTTTGAAGCCGTCGAGATCGAGGAACATGATCGCGCACGGCACATTCATCGTCACGGCGTTGTCCAGCGCCTCGCCGAGCAACTGGCGGACCTTGCCGCGATTGGGCAGCCCCGACAGCACATCCATATGGGCGAGGTTGGTAAGGCGCTCCTGCGTCCGCCTGACTTCGGTGATGTCGGCGCCGACGCCGCGAAAGCCCTGGAACTGGCCGGTCATGTCGATCACCGGATCCCCCGACAGGCTGATCCAGCGGGTGCCGCGGCGCGTCCGGAATTCCATTTCGAGATTGGTGAACGGCTCCCGGGCGAGCAAGGCGCGGCCCAGATCGGAATTGCCGCCCAGCGTCGCCGGCAGCGAATGGCCGACGACCTGGGCCGGCGAACGCCCGATCATCCCCGTCATTCGCGAGGAGATGTAGACGACGCGATTCTCCGCATCGACCTGCCACAGCCAGCCAACACCGCGATGCTCATATTCCTTCAGCAGCAGCCGGATCGACTCGGCGGCGGCCTGTGTCTTCGCGATCGTCTTCAGGAGCGAAAACAGCCATTGCGTAAGCCGCGTCACACCGAAAATGCCGATCGCGGCGAGCAGGACGAAGGTCGTGCCGAGCTTGAAGTCGAAGCGGTAGGCCCCGAAGCCGTAGCCGATGCAGAAGGCGGTGGTGAGTGTGGCGATCCAGGCGATGGCCGCAGCGGGCACGGCGGCCAGTGCCAGCGAAGCGACGATCATACCGCCGATCGCGCCGCAGATCACGAACTGCACCTCGGGCGATTGGGTCGCAAAGGCGTAGGTCGGCAGGGATGCCCAGATCAAAGCCAGTCCCATCGCCTCGCCGATGGCGATGGCGAAGGAGGCTGGCGTGGCGGTACGGCTGGAGCCGACCGCTGCGGCGACCATGACCCGGCGGCAGGAGACCCAGTTGACGAACAGGACGGCCGACATCCAGCCGACGATCAGGCCGAGATCGACGGAGCCGAACATCCCCCAGGCGCACAAAGCGGCGGCGGCGACGGCGGAGATGGCGAAATAGGGCGCGAACATCGCGCGAGCCTGCACCTGGCCATTGTGCAGATGCGCGTCGCGCAGCCGTTCGCTGCCCGAGTCGGACAGCGTCGGCTCGACCGAGTCGAGCGGCTGGCTGTCCTGCCGGTCGGCATCCTGGGAAACGGGCGCGTGGTACATCGGCATCCTGGCCTGGGAACGAAGGTTTGCCTTTGCCGCAAAGACTTTGATGGATGGTTAAACCCGCGCTTCTCATTGCAAATTTGGCGACAAGGGGAACTCGTCGCAAAATCCGGGATTGGGGGTCCTAAGCGGGGGCGGGTTTCGCTATGATCGCCCGCAAGCGTGCCCGTTCGAGGAGGAAAAAATGGTTCGTTTCGCGCCCCTGATGCTGTTGTCCGTGGCGGTGGCCGGTTGCTCGACCATGGTGCCGCGCACCGCCAACCTCAGCCCGGAAGGGCAGACGCTGCAGGTCGTGGCCGCGAACGGGTCCGAAAGCCGGATGCAGTTCCGCTCCAATGGCGAGGTCGTCGCGGCCTTCGGCGAGCGCTCGATCACCGGGCAGTGGAATATGCAGCAGGAGGGCCTGTGCTTCCGCTGGGGTCAGGCGCCGGTCGAATGCTGGCCCTACACCCGCAATTTCGAGCGCGGCCGCACCGTCACGGTCACCAGCACGCGTGGCAATGTTGTGCGGGTGACGCGGCTCTAGGGCCTCCTTTCCGGCTGGAACATTGTCAGCAGGCCGAGTCGATAGGCGTCGGTGATGTTGGCGGCATGGGTGCCGTTTTCGATCGTTTGAAAGCGTAGGGTCCATGGCCGATCCTCGCGATCACGCCAGCTCTCCCACCAGCGCAGCACGTCCCCGCGATACGGCTGCCGGTCGCGTGAGCCGCTGGTGACGATCAGGTGGAGGTCCCGCCGGGTTGCCACCGCTGGGTTGCCGAACCAGTTCTGGCCATCGCCCGAGAATGACGGGTTGCTGGCGATCCGGCCCCAGAACAGGTCCGGATCGGCGAAGGCGGAATGAAGGATGAAAGCGCCAGCGCGCGACTGGCCGACCAGGATGCGGCGGGCCGGATCGCCCCGATAGCGCCGCTCCACCTCGGGCAGAATCCGCTCCTTCAGGAATGCGTGAAAGGCCGGAGCGCCGGCGTCAGCGGCGGCCACGCCCGGCGCGGGACTCGTGAAGTCGAGGCCGCGGCGGTTCGTCGCGGGATCAAAGCCACCATAGGCGATGCCCACGACGATCGCTTCGGGCAGGCCCTCGTCATAGGTCAGGAACAGATGGCTCGCACCGAGGATCGGGAAGAGCGAGTCGCCATCGAGCAGATAGATGACCGGATAGCGGCCGTTCGGGTGCTGGCCATAGTCGGCGGGCAGGCGGACATAGATGTGGAAGCCGCGATTCTGCTCCGGCCAGGGCAAATGAAAATAGTCGCCGGCAAGGGCGGGGAGATGATCCAGCGGGATCGGCGCTCGCTCGACTTGCGCGGCGGCCGGGACGGACCCGGCCGCCAGCAGCAGAGCAAGCGCGGCGCCTCTCACCGCGCCCTTACGACCGCGTCCACGCTGCCGGTCGTGACCGAATGGTAGCTGGCACGGGTGCGGTCGTAGATGCGCGTCGCGATCGGGCGGCCCCAATCGCCCTGCGCCCAGAGCGTCTGGAACAATGGCAGCACGAACTTGCGGCGGCCGATCTCGGCCAGGAAACGCTCCGCGACCGGAACGGCCGGCTCGTAGCGATTGGCCAAAGCCAGGTTCAGCCAGGCGAAGAGCACCTCATTATTGCCGGCGGTGGACAGGCTCAGCGCCTGATCGAGCGAGGCGAGCCGCTCGCGCGGCAGGCTGCGGGGCAGGCGGTTGAGGTAGCGAAGCTTCTCTGCCGTGGTCCAGCGGCCCCAGGTCGCGGCATCGACATTGCCGCTCTGGCCGACCGCCGCATCCACTTCGGCGAAGGCGGCCGGATCGGGCCGCGCCACATTGTCGGGCAGGCCCGGCTCATAGACCCAGCGGTCGAGCTGCAACTGCTGCTCCAGACCTGAATCGCCACGGATCAGGTGCTCGCGCAGGTCGGCGAGGAAGCGGACCGAGGTCATCGGCTGGAAGGCATGGCGGTCGAAATAGGCGCGCAGATAAGCGTCCCAGCGCTCGCGGCCGACGAGGCGCTCCAGCGTCCGCAGGAAGATGGCGCCCTTGTCGTAGACGATGCCGGAAACGCCGCCTTCCGGCGTGGCCTCCGCCGCCGCGAGGTTCAGCCGCGTCCGCGGCGAAGTCGCGCCCGTTTCGGTCAGCGCGTCCTGCATGTCGTCGAAGCTGAGCGCGGCTTCCTGCTGCGCCCGGCGTTCGCCGTAAATCGCCTCCATGATGCGGTTTTCGAAATAGGAGGTGAAACCTTCGTTCAGCCAGCTGTCGGCCCAGGTCGCGTTGGTGACGAGATTGCCCGACCAGCTGTGCGCCAGTTCGTGCGCGACGAGGTTCACCAGGCTCTTGTCCCCGGCGATGAAAGTGGGGGTCAGAAAGGTGAGGGTGGGATTTTCCATGCCGCCATACGGGAAGCTGGGCGGCAGCACGATCACGTCGAAGCGGCCCCAGCGATAGGGGCCGTAAAGCTGCTCGGCGGCCTCGACCATGCGCTCGGTATCGGCCAGCTCGGCGGCGGCGCGGTCCATCATTTCCCGTTCGGTCCACACGCCGGTGCGCGGTCCCAGCTCGCGGAACTCGATGTCGCCGGCCGCGATCGCGATCAGATAGGGCGCGACCGGCATGTTCATGCGGAAACGGAAAGCCTTGCGGCCATTTTCGGCCGCTTCGCCCTCGGGCGTCAGCCGGTCGCCGGACATGACGACCTTCATCGCTTCCGGTGCGGTGACGCGGGCTTCCCAGGTCTGGCGGATGCCGGGGCTGTCCTGCGTCGGGATCCAGGTGCGGTTCAGCGTCGGCTGGCCTTGGCTGAGCAGATAGGGATGGCGCTTGCCGGCGGTCTGCTCCGGCGTCAGCCATTGCAGCGCCGCCGCGTCCGGGCCGCTGCGATAGCGGATCGCGATCTTGCGAGCGCCATTCAGCTGGATGGTGACGGGCGCCCCTTTGGCCTCGTCCGCCGCGCCGACCGCATATTGCAGGGCTGCACCGCCATCGGCGTTCGTGACCGCCTCGATTTCCAGCCCCTTGCTGTCGAGGATGATCTCCTGCGCGCCATCGGCGGCCTGGATGTCGAGCGTGGCGGTGCCGGAGACGCGCTTGCCTTCGAAGTCGAGGCCGAGATCCAGCGCGACATGGGTGACGCGGGCGATTTCGGGACGGGCATAAGTATGCGGATCGCGGGCATCCTCGCCGGTCAGGATCGGGGCGACCATGCGCTCGGCCTGCGCATTGCCGGCGTCGGCGGCGCTGTTGTTCGTGGCGGACGGGGCGCAGGCGGCGGCCGTGAGGCACAAGGCGGCGGCGAGGATACGCATGACAATCTCCAGACTATTCATTCATTCGCCCTCCCTGAGCTTGTCGAAGGGCTGTCTTTCCTGATCGCCGCGCCAAGAGAAGGGCAGGCCTTCGACAAGCTCAGGCAGGGCGGGTTGTTTGTGTAACCGCTGCTTAGCCTCCCGGAGCCGTACTGGGAACCGCCAGGTGCCGCGGCAGGGTCGGCTCCGACAGGATGCGGCGCATCGCGTCCCAGCGGGCGCGGCCCTCCGGGAAGCGCTCCAGCCAGCGCCGCGCCATGTCCTTGCCGAGGCCGTAATTGATCACATAGCTGCGATACTGGTCGGTAAAGGCGATGGTCTGACGGGCGCGGTCGGGGCCGACCAATTGGTAACGCTGGGTCAGTTCGATCGCTTGCTCGCGGGTGATGCGGCCTTCCAGATAGTCGCGGGCGATGGTGAAGCGGGCGCCGGTCAGCGCCTCCAGCGCCTCCTGCAGTTCCGAATAGCGCGCCGCCTCCCGCGGGGCGAGGCCGGCGAGCGGCATCAGCACGTCGCGTTCGAAGGCGCGCTTTTCCTCGTGAGGGAAAGCCAGGTCGATACCGTAATTGGCCGTCCCCTCGGCGATGAAGCTTTGCGGCGAAAAGAGCGGGTAGAGACTGTATTCGACCCAGCCGCGCCCGCGCATCAGGTCGCGTTCCAGCAGCGCATTGTAGGCGTGGTGGCCGGGATAGCCTTCGTGGCAGCCCAGATCGACGGCGCGGGAGAGGCGCACGGGCAGATCGGTGTTGATCTGGATGAGGCTGCGATAATTGCCCTGATAATAATTGTAGCCGGACCAGCTTTTGCCGGTGACGAATTCGAGCGTGAAGGCCTCACCTTCCGGCATTTCCATGTGCGCCACGGTGCGCCGGCGGCATTCGGCGATGGCGGCGCGCATGACGGCGTCGAGCCGGTCGTTCGGGATGACGAAAGTGTTCTGGAAGGCATCGACGCGGCTTGCGAGCGGGCCGTTGCCGGGGGCGAGCCGCTCGATCTCGGCGAGGATCGGGTCGTAATGCGACAGCGGCTTGATGTCGGGATCGACGCCGAACAGCCCGCGCGCTTCCTCGGCGAAGCTCAGCCGCTCGCCGGAAATCATGCGCAGGCGCGTGTGGGCGGCGGTCAGCTGAGCGTCCAGGAACTCGCGGCGGCGGAGCTGGAGCGGGTCGGACTCGCGCGGCAAGGCGGCGAGGCGGGCCTTCAGCGCGGTCGCGGCGTCGCGCAATTCGGCCACCGGGCGCGGCGCGGCCTCGGCCTGCTGCTTCCATTCGGCCGGGCCGTAATAGGCATCGACATATCCCGCCTCATGCTTTTCGGCCTCGAGGCTCATGCGGACATAGGCTTCGGCCACCGCGTCGATCGAATCGGTGTGGTTCGAAATGGTCGCGCAACCGGTCAGCAGCGCCGCGAGCAGAGTCACGAATGTCACGAATGTCACATGGAATCGCGGGGGGTTTCGTGACTTTCCGGCGGTGGAGGGGAGGGGCAGCGAAAGAGCAGAGACCGTCATGCCCGCAGGATGACAGGTCCGGCCCGTGTAGGAAAGTCGATCAGAAGCCCGAAAGGAAATGGGCAACGTTGGTGCCGAGCGCCTCCGCCGCATAGCCGCCTTCCATCACCACGATCGTCGGCAGCTCCAGCCCGGCAATGTCGCGGGCGAGGGTGCGATAGTCGCGCGTTTCCAGCGTGAAGTGCGAAATGGGATCGTCGATGAAGGTGTCGGCGCCGTAGGAGCAGACCAGCACGTCCGGCCTGAACTCGGCGATTCTGTCCAGCGCCTGCTCCATCGCGCGGCGGTAGGGATCGATGCCGGTGCCCTGGGGGAGCGGGAGGTTCAGGGTCGCGCCCTTGCCCGCGCCTTCGCCAGTCTCGTCGGCATGGCCCCAGTAGAAGGGATAATCGGTCGCCGGATCGGCGTGTAGAGACGTGAACAGCACGTCGCCGCGGGAGTAGAAAATGTCCTGCGTGCCGTTGCCGTGATGATAGTCGATGTCGAGGATGGCGACGCGCTTGCCGGCGGCGACCGCCGCCTCGGCGGCGATGGCCGAATTGTTCAAATAGCAATAGCCGCCGAGATAGGCGGCACCGGCATGATGCCCCGGCGGGCGGCAAAGCGCGAAGGCGAGGCTTTCGCCGGCCAGCACGGCCTCGGCGGCATTCGCGGCGCTCTGGGCGGACCAGTAAGCGCCGTTCCAGGTTCCGGGGCCGATCGGCGTGCTTGCGTCGATGCTGTACTGGCCGAGCAGGGCATCCACGCGCAGCAGGTTGAGCGGGCGGCGCTTCACCGGCCAGACATAGCCCAGCGCATCGCCGGAGCGGCCCGCGCCCTCCCAGCGCTCGTGCGCGCTTTTCAGGAATGCGAGATAATCAGCGCTGTGGACACGCAGCAACGGCGCGTCGCCAAAGTCCTTCGGCGGCTCGGTCTGCCCGACCGCGTCGAGGATCGCGCGGGCGCGGCCGGGATGCTCGGCATAAGGCACCCAGCCGCCATTATGCCATTCCTGCGTCGGCGCGTGCGCGAGCTGATGGGGATCGAAGAAGAGACGCATCCGGCGCATGATGGCACGGCGCGGCGCGGCGTGGAAGATTTGGTTTCGTGCCGGAAAGAACCCGGCCCGGAGGCAGCTTCTAGTTCGCGCGCGTCACGCGGTAATCGATCCGGATCCGCACCCAGGCGCCGACCAGATATTGGCCGCCGCGCCGGGGCGGGCGGACCTGAAACTCCCAGGCGGCGGCGAGGATGGCGCGGTTGATCTGCGAGCCGGGGGTTTCGTCGAGCGGGACGCAATCGACCACGCGGTAATTGGGCGCGGTGCGGCAGGCGATCAGGCCCCAGCCGGGGCTGTTGGCGGTAGAGAGATAGTCGCTGAGCTCGCCGGGGCGCGGCTCGCGGTGCCAGGCGGCGGCGTAGAGCGGCTCGCCATTGGGCGCGCGGCCCACCACCGCGCTGTCGCGCATGGCGGGGGAACCGCCGAGGTCCGGCGGGCCATAGACTCGCGCGGTCGATGGCGCGGGCCGGGGCGCAGTGCGTGGAGCGCTGGGGGATGATGGCAAGGTGAAGGGCGCCGGCAGGATGATGGGCGGCGCCGGCGCCGGGTTCGGTTGAGCCGGTTGGACGGGCGCGGTTTCGGCGGGCTGGAGGGCGCGCGGTTCCTGCGGCGTGGGGCGGGGCAGGGGCTGATCCCGCGGGCGGTCGGCGGGCTGCGGCTGCTCGCCGGGATCGGGGGTTTCCTGCTCGGCCTCGACCGGCGTGAGGTTTGTGACGGTGACGACCTCTTTCTCCTCCGGTTCCGGCTTCTTCACGGCGCTGAAGGTCAGCAGCAGCAGGATCAGCAGCGTCTCGATCAGCAGTGCCAGGCCGATCGCAAGCGCGCGGCGCCCGGCCCCGGAGCGGAGCCATTCTGCGGTCGTGCTGGCGGGAGCGGGAGTGGGCTGGAGCAAACTGCGCGTCGTCGGGGTTCGCCCGCGGATCAGATGCCGGGCCGTCGCGACGAGCGATAGGCGCGGCCGCCGCGCGCGACAAGGCGCCCGGCCGGTCGCCTCAGATCAGCAGGTCCAACGTGGGCAGCGCGTGCAGTTCGTGGAGGCTCTCGCGCAGCAGGGGCAACACGGGCGCATCGTCGAGCTTGAGTCTTTCCGCCGCTGGTGCGAGTCCGAGGAAGTCGGTGCGGGTCAGGGTGTGGCCGCCCGTCAATGTCACTTCGATCGCGAAGTCGGCGATGCCGTCGCCATTGCTGTCGCCCTCGACCAGCGCGATGGCACCGGTCTGCGTGATCCGCAGCTGGCCGGCGGCGGTAAAGGCCGCACCGCTGGAGATCAGCTGAAATTGCTGCATGCCACCGGCGATGCTGTTCGCGTCGAGCGCCGAGAGGTCGATGAGATCGCCAGCGGCAAAGTCCATGATCCGGTCCCGCGCCGCGGCGGTCGAGTCCGACAGCGCGCGGTAGATGAACAGGTCGCTCCCGGCACCGCCGCGCAGCACGTCGCCGCCGCCGCGGCCCTCGATCCGGTCGGCGCCCGCGCCACCCCAGACTTCGTCGGCCAGCTGGCTGCCGATGATCGTGTCGGCACCCGCGCCGCTAAAGATACGGAAGCTGCCGTCCAGTTCGGCCGAACCGTCGAAGGTCAATATCTCGGCGGCGCGCAGGGCGGTGGCCGAGATGACCATAGACTGGCCCGCCGCCACATTATTGTCGTGGGTGGTGAGCGTGTAGCTGAAATTCTGCACGGCCAGCGCGCCGTCGAAGCGGGCATCGCTGGCGCTCAAAAGGACGATGAACTCGATGCCCGCCAGCTGGTTCGCGCCAAGCGTCAGCGCGTTCGCACCGGCATAATCGCCCTGCAGGCCGAGCTGATCGCTGCCGCCCTGGCCGTCCACCCGATCGCCGGCGTTGAAGCGGCCGGTGCCGAAGTAGAAGCCGTCGTCGCGCTGTCCCCCGGTGATCGTGTCGGTCCCCCGGCCGCCATAGGTCAGGAAACTGCCATTGGTCTCCGCCGCGCCGTTCAGGGTGAAATTCTCGCCCGCCCGGAGAGTGTTCGCCTGGAAGATCAGCATCTGGCCCGCCGCGACGTTCGCATCGACGGTCGTGATGTTGTAGCTGAGATCAGTACCGGTTGCGCCGCCGAAGCGGTTGTCGTTGCCCGCAAGCAGGACGATCATTTCCACATTGACGGTGGAATTCGCGCCCAAAGTCAGCGCCGCATAATTGCCCTGCAGGCCGATCTGGTCGGTGCCGCTGCCGCCGTCGACGGAATCGCCGCCGCCGAACGCGCCGCCGAAATAGAAGCCGTCATCGCCATTGCCCCCGCGGGCATCGTCGTTGCCGCCCTGCTGGAGCAGCAGCAGGTCATCGCCATCGCCGCCGTCGACAAGGTCGTTGCCGGGCGTGCCTGTCAGCGTATCCGGTCCGGGGGTGCCGGTGATCGGCGGCGGCGTGTCATTGAGCGCGAAGCGGCGAACGAAGATGCCGCCTGAATCGCCGATGCCCGCGCCTTCCCACATGAAGACGAGCGTGCCGTCCGCCTGTTGGGCGATGCTGTCGATCGTCATGTTCGACAGCGATTGCCGGCCGGCCGCTGCCGCATTCACTTGGAATTCCGAGCCCACCCGCAGGCCCGCGGCATCGAAGACCTGGGCAACGATCTCGCTGTCATTACCGGTCCCGGCGTCCGACACCCAGGCGGCAACGAAGCCGCCGCCGTCGAGCGCATAGACCGCCGGCAGATTCTGCGTGCCGGCGGTCGTACTGTTCACGCGGAATTCGGTGCCGCCCGTGCCTGCGGCATCGTAGCGCCGGGCGAAAATATCGCCGTCTCTGGTCCACAGGATGACGAAGCCGCCACCGTCGAGCGCGGCCACCACGGGCGAAGTCGTGATCCCGCTGGCAGGGACGCGGAATTCGGCGCCGACGATGGCACCGGCGGCGTCCAGCCGGACCGCCCACACCTCGGCATTGCCATTCACGTTCGTGCGTTGCCAGGTGGCGACATAGCCGCCGCCCTCGAGCTGCTCGATCGCCGGGAAGCGGTCGGTGCGCGGACTTCCCGAGACGGTTAAGGCCGCGCCGGTGGCCGCGCCATTATCGTCGTGGAAGCGGGCCAATATGTCCGCGCCGTTCGACCAGATCGCCACAAAGCCGCCAGCCTCGCGCGCGGTCAAATGGATGCTGCCGGCGAAGTTTGTGCTGGTGCCGACAGTAACCACCGCGCCGACCGGGGCGCCGGTGGCGTCATAGGTCCGCACAAACAGGGTATCGGGCGAGGTCGGCGTTTCCGCCCACAGGATCGCAAAGCCACCATTGGCGAGCGCGGTCACCGCCGAGATGGAATAGCTGCCGGTGCTGATCTGGAATTCATTGCCGAGCGGGGTGCCGTCGGCGGCGAAGACCCGGGCCATGGCGTGGAAGTTCGAGCCGACGGTCACGCCCCAGCTGGCGACGAAGCCACCGCCTTCCAAAGCGGTGATCGACGCGTCATCCTGCACCTGAGAAGCGGACTGATTGGCGAGGATGTCAGGACCCAGTGCCTGCGGCGTGCGGCCGTCGAGTATCGTCACCGTGGCGGTGTCCGTGCCGCCGGGGCCAGTGATCGTGTAGGTGAAACTGTCCGAGCCGTTGAAACCGGCGCCGGGCGTGTAGGTGATCGTGCCGTTCGGGTTGATCACGACGCTGCCTGTAGAGGCGGCTCCCACTGCGGTCACGGTCGCCGCATTGTCGCGCTCGAAATCGTTGGCCAGCACATTGATGGTCACTGGCTGGCCTGGCAGGGTCGAGACGCTGTCGTCGCTGGCATCGGGGGCGACGGTGGCGAGATCCTCGGGCGAGAAACGGCGCGTGTAGATGCCCTCAGCATCGCCTTCGCCATTGCCGGACCAGGTGAAGACGATCGTGCCGTCGGCCAGTTGGACGACCGCCTCGGCCCCGGTGCCGTCGAAGCGCTGATTGCCGGCGACCGTCTCGTTGACCCGGAAGGCGCCGCCGTCAGCGACCCCGGCCGCATCGTAGACCTGCGCGAAGATGCCGTTGCCGTCGCCGTCATTGCCCTGCCAGGCGATCAGGAAGCCGCCGCCCGCGAGCGCGAGGGTCGAGGGCTGGACCTGCGCACCGGCCGCGGCATTGACGGTGAAGGCCGCCCCGGCCGGCGCGCCACTGGCGTCGTAGCGGCGGGCGACGATGTCGGCTCCGCCCGCCGCGCCTTCATCCTGCCAGGCGATGATGAAGCCGCCGTCGCCGAGCGTGGCGACGCTGGGATGGGAGAAGCCGGCCGTGCCCGCATTGACCGCGACGGCGCCGCCGAGCGCGGCCCCGGTCGCATCGAACAGCCGCATGAACACCTGGCTGGAGGTCGGGACGCCGACCGGCGCGCCGGGATAGGTTTCCTGCACCCAGACCGCGACGAAGCCGCCGCTCGGGAGCCGTGCGAGGTCGACATTGTCCTCGAAGGTCGCAGTCGAAACGTCGGTCAGGAAGCGGTTGGTGCCGACGACCGCGCCGGTATTGGTGCGCATGCTGAAGACGACGTCATTGCCCATGCTGTAGGCGAGGACATAGCCGCTCGCGAGCGCGAGGATGGCCGGATCGGGGAAGAATGTGCTCGGTGTCGCGACGACAAACTCGGCGGCAGCGACCGCACCGGCGGGGGTATAGACGCGGGTGACGATGTCCCGGTTGCCCTGGCCCCAAACCGCGGCGATGTTGCCGTTGGCCAGCACTGCGAACGAGGCATAATCATTGTCTGCGCTGGCCGGATTGCCGAACTCGATCGGCGGCGTCGTCGGCGTCCCGTCCGCGGCGTATATGCGGAAGAAGGTGGAAAAGCCGTTGCCCGTCACCTCGGTGCCTTCCGTCCAGCTGACCACATAGCGGCCGTCGGCGAAGTTGGTGATGCGGGCATTGAACGGATTTGAAATGGAAGGCGTGCTGACCAGCGTCTCGCCGCCGATGGCTTCGGCATGCGGAGTAGGATCGATGATCGGGTCCAGGCCATATTGCGGCTGATCTTTGATCTGCGCCCGCACGATATCGTTGTTCTTGCGTATCGACGACATCACCAACTCCCCCAGCGACCTTTTGCTTGGGTTCAGCGCGGAATTGGATGATTTCGGATCACGTATTTTATCGGCAGGCCCGGAAATAGTGATTTCGATTGAAAACACCACGACGCCGTTCTGGATTCTGTCTCCTGCCGATCGTTTTCCGGAAAAGCTGGGTGAACATTCTCGCGCCGGCCCGCCGCATTCTGAGAATTTAGACTCAATGTTATAATTACCACCAATGCGCGGGTGAACATTTCACGCGCCCGTCACATTGACGCCCCGAAAATCCTTGTGCGATGCAGCAAGCGGTGCGCTGCGGCGCACAAGGGGCCGGGCCGGGCGGCGCCGTGCAGGGGAGTGGCATGAAGCTGATCATCGCCATCATCAAGCCATACAAACTGGACGACGTCCGCGACGCGCTGGCCGCGGTCGGCGTCCAGGGTCTGACCGTCTCCGAGGTGAAGGGTTTCGGCCGCCAGAACGGCCACACCGAAATGTATCGCGGCGCGGAATATGCGATTTCGTTCGTGCCCAAGACCAAGATCGAGACGGTGGTGGCCGACGATCAGGTCGCGGCGGTGGTCGAGGCCATCGAGGCGAGCGCGCGCACAGGCGCGATCGGCGACGGCAAGATCTTCGTTGTCGATGCCCATCAGGCAATCCGCATCCGCACGGGCGAGCGCGACGAGGCGGCGCTTTGAATCACACGGGGGACTTATGAAGCCAGGCCGGGCATTGGGACGCGTCTCCGTCTTTTTCCTTTTCGGGCTTTGCTTGGCCGGACCGGCCGCCGCGCAGGATGCGGCGGAAACCACGCAAGCCGTCGCCGCAATGGTCGACAAGGGGGACACGGCCTGGATGATGGTGGCGACCCTGCTGGTGCTGCTGATGACCCTGCCCGGCCTTGCGCTTTTCTATGGCGGCCTCGTCCGCGCCAAGAACATGCTGTCGGTGATGACGCAGGTCGGCGCGGTCGCGGCGCTGGCGATGCTGGCCTGGATCGGCTGGGTCTATTCGCTCGCTTTCGGTCCCGACACGTCGGAAACACTCAAGCCGTTCATTGCCGGAACCGGCAAGCTCTTCCTGTCCGGGGTGATGCCGGACAGCATTGTCGCGACCTTCAGCGACGGGGTCGCGCTGCCGGAATATAGTTTCATCGCCTTCCAGATGACCTTTGCCGCCATCACCGTGGCGCTGATCGTCGGCGGTGTGGCGGAACGGCTGAAATTCGGTGCGATGATGATCTTCGCCCTGATCTGGCTGACCATCGTCTATGCCCCGATCGCGCACATGGTCTGGGCGGCGGGCGGCCTGTTCTTCGAAATGGGCGCGCTCGACTTCGCCGGCGGCACGGTGGTGCACATCAATGCGGGCGTATCGGCGCTGGTCGCCTGCCTGATCCTGGGGCCGCGCGTTGGCTTCCCGCGCGAGCCGATGCTGCCGCACAGTATGACGCTGACCATGGTCGGCACCGGCCTGCTGTGGGTCGGCTGGTTCGGCTTCAACGCGGGTTCGGCGCTCGAGGCGAATGCCTCGGCCGCGCTGGCGATGATCAACACCTTCGCGGCGACCGCGGCGGCGGGGCTGGCCTGGATGGCGGCGGAACGGTTGAGCGGTCACAAGCCGTCGGCGCTCGGTTTCTGTTCCGGCATCATCGCGGGGCTGGTGGCGGTGACTCCCGCGGCCGGCAATTCCGGGCCGCTCGGGGCGGTCGTGCTGGGCGCGATCGCTTCCCTGGTTTGTTATCTGGTGGTGACAAAGCTCAAGCCGCGCCTGCGCTACGACGATTCGCTCGACGCCTTCGGCATTCACGGCGTCGGCGGCATCATCGGTGCGATCGGTACGGCGATCGTCTATCAGCCGGGGCTGGGCGGGCCTGGCGACGGCTCGGTGCCGGTCGCGTCGCAGCTGCTGGTGCAGCTGGCGGCGGTCGGCGTGACGATCGTGTGGGCGGCCATCGGGACCGCCATCGCTTTGCTGATCGCCAAAGCGATCGTCGGGCTGCGGCCGGAGCGCGATGCCGAACTGGAGGGACTCGACATCACCGATCATGGCGAGCGCGCCTACAATTACTGACCGGCGGCTGCCGATTGGTGGCTTGGCCTGACGGCAGGATCGGCTAGCATCGCGGCGTGGACGCCGACACCGAATCTGACCTGACCCTGCCGGAGGGACCGGAGCGGCTCCAGCTCGATATCGACGGGTGGGAGGGGCCGCTCGATCTGCTGCTGACGCTCGCGCGGGCACAGAAAGTGGATCTGGCGAAGATTTCGATCCTGGCTTTGGTCGAGCAATATCTGGCTTACATCGCCGACGCGAAGAAATTGCGGCTGGAAGTGGCGGCCGATTATCTCGTGATGGCGGCCTGGCTGGCTTACCTCAAATCCTGCCTGTTGCTGCCGAAGGACCCGGAAGTCGATCCGAGTCCGGAGGAACTGGCACTGCGGCTGCAGCTTCGCCTGCAGCGGCTCGACGCGATGCGCGACGCCGGCGCTCGGCTGATGGGGCGGGACCGGATCGGGCGCGACGTCTTCCTGCGCGCGACGCCGGAGGGGCTGCCGCTGGTGAAATTGCGGCGCTGGGACGCGAGCCTGTACGACCTGATCGCCGCTTACGGGCAAATCCGGGCGCGGGGCGAGCCGGTCGTGCATATCGTGGCGCGGCGGGCGGTGATGACTTTGGATGAGGCGCTGGTGCGGCTGGAACGGCTGATCGGGGTGCAGCTGGAATGGGCGAGCCTGCAGAGTTTCCTGCCGCCGACGCTGGACGAGGGCTACCGCCGCTCTGCGCTGGCCTCGAGCTTCGTCGCGAGCCTGGAACTGGCGCGGATGGGCAAGGTCGCCTTGGCGCAGGAAGAGGCGTTCGCGCCTTTGATGGTGAGGAAGGCATGACCGAGCCGGACGACGTGATGCGCGCGGTGGAGGCGGTGTTGTTCGCTGCCGAGGAGCCGCTGAGCGAGGAGGATATTGCCGCGATCCTGGGCGGGGAGCTGGCGGTCGGGCAGGCGCTGGGGGCGCTGCACGAAAGCTATGCCGGGCGCGGAATCGAACTGGTCGAGCGGGGCGGGCGCTGGCATTTCCAGACGGCGGCGGACCTCGCTCCTTTGCTCAGGCGGGAGCGGGAGGAGACGCGCCGGTTGTCGCGCGCGGCGGTCGAGACGCTGGCGATCATCGCCTATCACGAGCCGGTCAGCCGCGCGGAGATCGAGGCGATCCGCGGCGTGCAGGTGGCGAAGGGGACGCTCGATGTGCTGCTGGAGGCGGGCTGGGTCCGGCCGGCGGGGCGACGCGAGGCGCCGGGGCGGCCACTCACCTATGCGACCACCGCGACCTTCCTCAGCCATTTCGGGCTGGCCAGCCGCCGCGATCTGCCGGGGATCGACGATCTGAAGGCCGCCGGGCTGCTCGATCCCATCGATCTGGCGCTGGAACAGGCCGCTTTGGGCGAGGCCGCTTCCGAACTGGAAACCGGGGACGAACGCGCCTAATTAAGGCCGCAAGGAGACAGTCTCATGGGTATGCATAGCATTTGGCACTGGCTGATCGTGCTGCTGGTCGTCGTTTTGCTGTTCGGGGCGGGCAGGATTTCGGGCGTGATGGGCGATCTCGGCAAGGGGCTGAAGAGCTTCAAGAAGGGCATGGCTGACGACGATGATGATGCGGCGGCGGCCGCCAAGCCGAAGGCGCGCGTCACGGACGAACGCTCGGCCGAGGAGCGCAGCGCCTCCGCCGTCGATCGCGACAAGGCGTAAGGGGGTTGGGAGCTTTGCTCCCGCCCATCAATCGTCACCCGGCATGACGCGCTAGGGGTTTTCGGCAGGAATGTTCGGGGTCGATTCCGGCGAATTCTTGATCATTCTGGTGGTCGCGGTCGTGGTGATCGGGCCGAAGGAATTGCCGCGCGTGATGCGCACGGTCGGTCAGTGGGTCGGCAAGGCGCGGGGCATGGCGAACCAGTTCCGCTCCGGCGTCGATCAGATGGTCCGCGACAGTGAGATTGCCGAGCTCGAGCAGAAATGGCGCGAGCAGAATGAGGCGATCATGAAGGCGCACCCGATGGCGCCGCAGGACAGCGACTGGGGCCTGCCGGAGCCGGTTGCGCCCGTTTCGCTGGACAAAGGCGAAATCGCGCCGCCCAACCTCGCCAAGTCGCCGACCACCAAAGCCTCGCTCACCAAGCCGTCGGCCGGCCTGCCGCCGCCGCTGAAGAAACGGCGTCCGGCCGCGCCGAAGCCGATCGCGCCATCCTATCCCACGCCGCGTGCGGAGGATGAGGCGTGAGCGACGCGAAAGAGCCCACCGCCGAGACGCTGGACGCGAGCCGGGCCCCTTTGCTCGATCACCTGATCGAGTTGCGCAAGAGATTGCTCTGGTCGGCGGTGGCGATGGTCATATCGTTCGGCGTCGCCTTCGCCTTCGTCGATCAGATCTTCACCGTGCTGGTCCAGCCGCTGCTGGAGGCGGGGCATGACCGGATGATCTTCACCGGCGTGATGGAGGCCTTCTTCACCCGGGTGAAGCTGGCTTTCTTCGCGGCGATCATGATCTCCTTCCCGGTGCTGGCGGCGCAGATCTGGCTGTTCATCGCGCCCGGGCTGTACAAGCAGGAGAAGCGCGCTTTCCTCCCCTTCCTGCTGGCGACGCCGGTGCTGTTCGCGCTGGGCGCGTGCCTGGCCTATTTCTTCGCTATTCCGGTCGCCTTGCATTTCCTGCTGAGCTTCGAGGGCGATCTGGGCGGAGTCATGCAGGAGGCGCTGCCCGCCGTTGGCAATTATCTCGATTTCATCACGAAGTTCCTGTTCGGCTTCGGCGTCTCCTTCCTGCTGCCGGTGCTGCTGATGCTGATCGAGCGGGCAGGTCTGGTGCGGCTGGAGCAATTGCAGAAGGGCCGGCGCTACGCGATCGTCGCGGCGTTCATCGTGGCGGCGGTGCTGACGCCACCGGATGTGATCTCCCAGCTCCTGCTCGCGGTGCCGCTCGTCTTCCTCTACGAAATCGCGCTGATCGGCATCCGCATCACAAGGCGGCGGCGCGCCAAGCGAGTGGCCGACGCGGCCTGATAGCCGGCAAGAAAAGGGCGCCGGTCCTCGCGGATGGCGCCCGTGCTTCAGCCGGTGTGGCAACTCAGTCCGCGGCGTCGGAAATGGTCTCGCCAGCGGACTGGATGTCGCGGCCCGCGCCGGCGATCGTGTTGCAGCCCGCAACGGCGAGACTGCCGGTCACGAGGAACAGGGCGAAAAACTTCCGGATCATCAATGGTCTCCTGAGACACGGCACGCCAAAGCGCGCGGGACAGGAGTCAAATGCCGCCCGCGCCGGGCGGTTCCACCTGGCGCGACGAAGCGCGAAGGCCTGCGCCGAAGCGAATATCTTCTGGACTCTGAAGGAAATTGAGCCCGGCGGCGCTACCGGGGGGGGGGAGGTTGGCGCGACCGGGCTCATGGTTCTGGATAGCGAGAGCGGGGGGGCAAAAGTTCGCTATCCGAGGTGCATAACGGCCCTCCCGGCACACGGTTCCGCGGCCACGAAACTTTTTTCTCACCTTCCCGCGCCGCGCCTCGCCAAATACGAAACCCAGGCGCCGCTGGCCGGTTGAGCATCCGCAGCCAGGAGCAAGAGCTATGAGCAAACCGCCCGAGACACCGCCCCATTCCGACATCGATGGCGTCCATCGCGACGGCACGGGTCCCGGCAAAAGGCTCGACCCGAAAGATGAGGATGCCGGCGATCTGGATCAGGCGCGCAAGCTGAGCGCCGGGCGGCCGGATCGAAGCGGCGAAAAAGCGCGCGACGACCGGACCGGCTAGGGTCCGCTCTAAACCTCTGCTGTCGATTCCCGGCCGATGATAGCGAGCGTGAGGCTGAAACGGCCTTCCTCCACATCCCGCTCCGGCGTCGAGCGAAGCTGGCGGGCGAGGCCGGTCATGATCCGCTCATAGCGCTCGCGGACATTGTCGCCGCAGGCCGCGTCGGGCTGCAGCGGGCCGGTTTCGATGGTCAGGCGGGCGCGTTCCTTTTCCTCCGCCTCGAGCGCGATCGAGACGGTATCGCCGCCGCACAGCATGGCGAATTCAACCGCCTCTGTGATCAGGAAGGCGACCGCGACGGCCGTGTCCTGCGTCGCATAGACCGGGTCCAGCGCCATGCGGATCTGGAATTTCGACGCACCTTCTGGCGAGGAGGCGCGCAGGCTCGCGCCCAGTTCAGAGATCAGGCCGCGCAGCGGGACGCCCGGCGTATGCTCCAGTTCCGCATAATGATTGCGGTGAACGACCGCGAGCGCATCGACGCGGCGCTGGATGGAGCCATAGGCGGCGGCGGCCTCCGCGCTCTCCGACCCGCGCGAATGGATGTTCAGCAGCGAGGCGACGACCTGCAGATTGTTCTTCACGCGGTGATGGACTTCGCGGACGAGCATGGTCTGGCGCTCGATCCCCGCCTCCAGATCGGCTTCATGCTGCGCGACGGTGCGGGTCACCTGATCGAAGGCATTGCCGAGGTCGGAGATTTCGCGTGCCGGACTGCGCAAGTTCGGCGCCTCGAAAACGGCTTCGCCCGGCCGGTAGGCGGTGATCGCCTTCTGCATTGCCGCGAGCGGACGCAGCAGCAGGCGATGAACGACCACCCAGCCGATGACCGCAGCGAACAGCCACAGCAGCATCGGCAGCAGGATCATCACCATATCGAACGTCGTCAGCGCCGCCGCCGCCGCGTGCAGCCGCAATTGCAGGCGCTCGCTCATCATCGAACTGGACAGCGACACTTCGCGGACGAACGGGCCTTCCGCAAATTCGTCGAACAGGCTGATCGTGTGGCCGTTGCCGGTGAGATCGATCTGCAGCGGCATTGGCGGGTTGCTGGGGCGGGCAAGCGTGCGGAGCATCTGCGCCGACATCAGCACTTCGCCCTGGGCGGAGCCGGCGGAATCGAACAGTAGGAAACGCAGCGCCCCCTGATCGCCCTCGACCGTAACGGCGCTCAACAAGCCGCTTGGCGGGAGCAGCGGCAGGGCGCTCGGCTGGAATCCCGTTGTGGAACAGACCAGCCGCTTGCCCGGCGCATAAAGCGCGAAGCTGATTTCGGCGCCATGCTCGTCGCTCAATTGCTCGGCCGCCCGCTGGCAGGCGCCCTGCGCGGCATCCGGCCCGGCATTGGAGATCGATCCGCTTGCCACCCGGATGGTGACGCTGGCGCGGGTAATTGCGGCGTTCAGCCGCTGCGTGGTCAGGGCCAATACGGCCTGCGCCTCCAGCACGTCGTTGGCGCGCTGGGTCCGCGCCGCGTTCAGACTGCCGAAGATCGCGATGACACCGAGCGGGAGCAAGGCGAGGCCGAGGATCAGCACCATGCGCGGGCCGGTCGCAAGCGATGCGAACCAGCTGCGTGTTCTTTCTGTCACTCTGCCCGGTGGGGATTGTTCCACGTCTGGATTCGGCCGCGCGAACTGGCCGCCGTCAGCCCAGCTTGCCGAGCAGATCGAGCATTTCCGGCGGTATGTCTTCGTCAATCGTGCGCTGATAAACGCTCTTCAACGCATTGCCGACGTCGCCCGGCTGCCCTTGGCGCGCGCGCCGACGAGCACGCGGAGCCGCTTCCGTGGCCGCGGGCTTTTCGCTGTCTGTCTTGCGCCGATTGTCGCGATCCGGCTCGTCTGAAAAATGCAAAGGTCCACCCCGCCCTTACTGGCCGACCGCTGTCGATGATCCATTCACGCGCGCCACCGGTTCGGATGTGCGAACGGAATTCGCGCCCGGACCTAATAGGCTCACGTGGTCATGGAAACAAAAAACTCCCCGGATGGTTCCACACAGAATGCGCGCATGAGCGTGCTCGCGTGAACGCCCGTTTGCGCGCTTGCTACCGGGGGGTGCCGACACTAGCGCGGTCCCGATCGAATTTGAGGAGACGTTCCGCATGTCGCTTGGCCAGGAAATCGCGCCGCACCTTCCTTTCCTGCGCCGCTATGCGCGCGCGCTGAATGGCTCGCAGCAGCATGGCGACGCTTTCGTCCGGGCGACGCTGGAAGCGATCGTGGCGTCGCCTGAATCCTTCCCGCGCGACGTCGATCCGCGCGTCGGCCTGTACCGCACCTTCCACGCCATCTGGTCGTCCGCCAATATCGAGGAAGATCCCGGCCACACCGATCTGGCCGACGGGGCGGAAGGGATTGCCCAGGCCCGCCTTTCGCGGATCACGCCTTTGTCGCGCCAGGCTCTGTTGCTGACCGCGATGGAGGGCTTCGCACCCGAGGATGCCGGTTATTTGATCGGCGCCACCGGCGACGAGGTCGAGGCGCTGGTGAACGAGGCGATCGAGGAGATCGAGCGGCAGACCCGTGCCGACGTGCTGATCATCGAGGATGAGCCGATCATCGCGATGGATATCGAGACGATCGTGCGCGACCTCGGCCATGACGTGGTCGGCGTCGCCGTCACCCGCGACGAGGCGGTGGAGCAGGCGCTGGCCAAGCGGCCCGGGCTGGTGCTGGCCGACATTCAGCTGGCGGACGACAGTTCGGGCATCGACGCGGTGAAGGACATCCTCGCCGAGTTCCAGGTGCCTGTGATCTTTATCACCGCCTTCCCGGAACGCTTGCTGACGGGCGAGCGACCGGAGCCGACTTTCCTGATCACCAAGCCGTTCCAGCGCTCGACGGTGAAGGCCGCGATTGCCCAGGCCCTGTTCTTCGACACGGCGACGCTGCCTGCATAACCTCGTCCCGCTTGCGCGGGATCGGCACCGGCCCACACCCCCACCCGGCCTCCCGCCTAGGGTATGCTGTCTGGGAGGCCGGGTGGGGGTGTGGGCCGGTGCCGCCAATCAGCCAGACTTACGGAACAAGCGGACGCCGGGATGCGTTGCGGGTGAAACGATTGGAACTTTGACAGGAAGCCCGTTCCCCATGGACGACTCTCCCGAACAGCTCACGAAGACCGAAGCCCGCGCCGGCACAACGCCGCACGTCACCCGCTACGTATTGATTTTCGGACTTTTATTGGTGGTGGTGGCTTTTATCGCCATCCTCGTCGTCTATATGAGGACGTGACGTCTGGGCCGCCTTCCGGATTCCGGAACAACTTTTAAGCGCATTATTTTCAGCGTGCTTCGCGGGGGCATGAATCGATGACGGACGTGAAGCCGGCTCAGGCCGAGACCGCGCAGGTCGAATGGGAACCGCTGCCCGACGACGAGTTCAAGGTGCAGCTGGGTCAGGTGATTCCGCACCTGCGCGCTTTCGGCCGCTCGCTGTCCGGCAGCCGCGATCTGGCCGACGATCTGGTACAGGAAACGCTGCTGAAGGCATGGGCGGCGCGCAAGCGCTTCCAGGCCGGCACGAACATGCGCGCCTGGACTTTCATCATCCTGCGCAACCTGTTCCTCAGCCAGATGCGCCGCGCCCGCTTCAAAGGCGAGTGGGACGAACTGACCGCCTCTAAGATCCTCGCGGCTCCCGCCAGCCAGGACAAGCATGTCGAACTGGCGGACATGCAGCGGGCGCTGATGCATCTGCCGCAGCCGCAGCGCGAGGCGCTCATCCTCGTGGGCGCGGGCGGTTTCGCTTACGAGGAAGCGGCGGAGATTTGCGGCTGCGCGGTCGGCACGATCAAGAGCCGCGTGGCGCGCGGCCGGGTCGCGCTCGAGGCGCTTATGAGCGAGGGCAAGCTGCCGTCACGGCGCGAGCATGACAATCACGATCAGACGCCCCTGCAGAGCATCATGGGCGATGTGGACCGGCTCAGCCTGGGCCACAATCCCGCGCCCGATGAGGGTAACGACGAGGGCTAGGAGTGCGAGGCGCCCCTACCGGCAGACGCGGTTGAAGGCGCTGGCGACGGGCGTGTCGGCGTAGACGCGCATCAGTTCGCCGGGCTGCGTCTCTTCGCGCCGGTTCCCATTGGGTCCGGTATCGACCCGCGTGGACCGCAGCATCCGCACCTGGCCGGAATTGCAGTGAAACTCGCGATCGCTCGTCATGGTGTAGGCGGCCATGCCGGGGACAGCGGCAAACTCTGTGCGGAGCGTCGCATAGCCCAGATTGCCGTTGCGGCGAATCGAGTTGCGGTCGATCGAACTGGTCGAAAGACTCTCCCGGTGAACCTGCTCCCAAGCGGGCGCAGTTTGAATCGCGGCGGATGCTGTCACAGCGGCGATCGCCAGCCAAATCATTCGAACCGTCCCTCCCCGAATGTCCCGACGCCCAATTGGCTAGGGGCGGCATGGGAGGAAGGCAAGTTCGTTGCGCTACCCGAGCCGAAGTTCGGCGTTAGTCCATCCGCCGCAACAATTCCTCGAACCCGCGCAGCGATCGGGTGTCGCGGTCCAGCTGAAAAGCCTCGCGCAGGGCATTGCCGACACCGGCATTGACGGTGGGCGGCGCGACCTTGACGAAGGTGCGCCGGTCGTCCGAAGTCAAGCCGCGATGATCGTTGAGCTTTTCCACGCGGCCTTAACGTCCATCACTTTTCGCGGTTGCAATCGTGACGCATCTCGAATGACTTGCGACGCGGAAATGTGGCGCAATGAACACAATTAGCAGGACCGAAGCGGCCGGCGCGATCGCGCGGGCGCGGGCGCATTCGCCCTTTTTGCGGGGCCTGCTTGACCGGGGCGGACCGCTGGTCGATGCGGTCGTCGCCGGCGATTTCGAGGGTGCGCTGCGGCTGGCGCGGGCCGAAAGCGATGCCGGGGACGTCGCAGCCGCCTTGCGGCGGGAACGCACCGGCTATGCGCTGGCGCTCGCGATCGGCGACCTGGCGGGGGCATATTCGTTCGAGCGTGTGACGGCGGAATTGTCCGATCTGGCCGACCGGGCGCTGGAGCGAGCGATCCGCACGGCTGTCGAGGAACGCTACCCCGGCGCGGAGGCGGCGGGGTTCGCCGCGATCGCGCTCGGCAAGCAGGGCGGACGCGAACTCAATTATTCGTCCGACATCGACCCCATTTTCCTGTTCGATCCGAAGACTTTGCCCCGGCGCGAGCGGGAAGAGCCGGGCGAGGCGGCGGTCCGGATCGGCCAGCGGATCGTCGAATTGTTGCAGCGGCGGACGGAGGACGGCTTCGTTTTTCGCGTCGATCTGCGGCTGCGCCCGGCGAGCGAAGTGACGCCGATCGCGCTGCCGGTCGATGCCGCGATCAGCCACTACGAATCCTCCGCTCTGCCATGGGAACGCGCCGCTTTCATCCGCGCCCGCCACGCTGCGGGAGACGCCGCGGTCGGCCGCTATTTTCTCGACGCCATTCACCCCTTCGTCTGGCGCCGCAGCCTGGATTTCGGGGCGATCGGCGAGATTCATGCTGTGTCCGGGCAGATCCGCGATCATCATGTGCGCGGGCAGGCTTTCGGCCCCGGCTTCGACCTGAAGCGCGGCCGGGGCGGCATCCGCGAAGTCGAATTCTTCACCCAGGTCCATCAACTCATCCATGGCGGCCGGGAGCCGGCTTTGCGCAGCGCGTCGACGCTGGCGGCGTTGGCGGCGCTGGCGGAGGATGGCCGCATTCCGGCGGCGCAGGCGGCGGAACTGGCCGATGGCTATCGTCTGCTGCGCACGATCGAGCACCGGCTGCAGATGGTGGACGATCGGCAGACTCACAGGCTGCCGGACGATGCGGAGGCGCTGGCGGGAGTGGCGGGTCTGCACGGATTGGCGAGCGGCGAAGCCCTGCTGGACTTGCTCGCTCCGGTCGTCGCGCGGATCGGCGAGGCCTATGACGGGCTGGCGCCGCAGGACGCGGCCGAGAGTCTGCCCAAGGGGCAGGACGCGCTGGCGGGCCGGCTCGTGTCGCTCGGTTTCCACGAACCCGCGCCGGTGCTGGCGCGGATCGAGAGCTGGCGGGGCGGCAAGGCGCGGGCCTTGCGGACAGCGCCCGCCCGCAAGGCGTTCGAGGCGATGCTGCCGGGGCTGATTACGGCCTTCGGGCAGGCGCCGGATCCGGTGCGGGCGGTCAATCGCTTCGACCAATTGGTCGAACGGCTGCCGAGCGGCGTGAATTTGTTCCGCCTGCTGGAGGCGCGGCCCGCGCTGGCGCAGCATCTTGCGGACATCTTGAGCCACGCGCCGGCGCTCGCCGAGCAATTGGGGCGACGCCCGGAATTGCTGGACGGCCTGATCGACGCCAGCGCCTTCGAGCCGGTGCCGGGTGTCGAGACCCTGGCCGCCGGCTTCGCCCGCGCCGAGCGCCGGCAGGAAGATTATCAATTGCTGCTCGACCGGGTGCGGGCGCGGGTAAACGGGACGCGCTTCGCCCTTGGCGCGCAGATCGTGCTGGGCAAGGCCGATCCGCTGGCGGTCGCGCAGGGCTATGCGCGCGTTGCCGAAGCGGCGGTGGAGGTGCTCGCACGTGCGGCGGTGGCGGAGTTTGCGCGCAAGCATGGACATGTGCCGGGCTGCGAACTGGTCATTCTGGGCCTTGGGCGGCTGGGGGGCGGCGAGCTGACCCACGCTTCGGATCTCGATCTCGTCTATCTGTTCAGCGGCAGCCACGAGGCGGTGTCGGATGGCGACAAGCCGCTGCGCGCCACCGATTATTTCAACCGGCTCGCGCCGCGCGTGTCGGCGGCGCTGAGCGTGCCGACCGCCGCCGGGCCGCTTTACGACGTGGATTTGCGTTTGCGGCCTTCGGGCGGCGACGGGCTGCTGGCCGTCTCGATCGAGAGTTTCGGCGCGTATCAGAAAGGCGCGGCCTGGACGTTCGAGCATATGGCGCTGACCCGTGCGCGGCCGGTCTTCGGGCCGGCGGCTGCGCGGGCCGACGTCGAAAGTCTGCTTGCGGGCATCCTCGCCACGCCGCGCGATCTGGCTGCGGTCGCGGCGGATGCGGGAAGGATGCGGGCCGAAATCGCGCGTCACAAACCACCCTCCGGACCTTTCGACATCAAGCTGGGGCCGGGCGGGCTGGTCGATCTCGAATTCCTCGTGCAGGCGCTGCAGCTTGGCCACGGAGTGGCGCTGACGCCGCGGCTGGATCAGGCAATCGTCCGGCTGGCGGGGGCCGGGCTGATCGCGCCCGATCTGGTCGAAGCGCACGCTCTGCTCACCCGGATGCTGGTCACGATGCGGCTGGTTTCGCCGGATTCGATGGAGCCTCCGGCCGCTTCGCGCTTTCTGGTCGCAACGGCCTGCGGCATGCCGGACTGGGACGCCCTGCTTGCCGCGCACGAAGCGGCGCGGCAGAGCGTGGCCCAGGCTTGGCGCGCCGTCGCCGGGAGGGAGTGAGCGCAAGATGGTGAATGAACAGGATGCGGCCCCCAACGTCACGCTGGCCGGACCGGATGGCGCGGAGGCGCGGCTAAGCGATTTCCTGGGCCAGAATCTGGTCGTCTATTTCTACCCCAAGGACGATACGAGCGGTTGCACCCGCGAGGCGCAGGATTTCACCGCGCTGGCCGCCGAGTTCGAAGCGGCCGGTGCCTGGGTGATCGGTATTTCGAAGGACAGTCCGAAGAGTCACGCCAAGTTCGCCGAGAAATACGATCTCAAGGTCCGGCTGCTCACCGACGCGGACGGCTCGGCCTGCGAGGCGTTCGGCGTGTGGACCGAGAAGAGCATGTACGGCCGCAAATATATGGGCATCGAACGCGCGACCTTCCTGATCAATCGCGAGGGCGTGGTGGAGAAGGTCTGGCGGAAGGTGAAAGTGCCCGGCCATGCCGAGGCGGTACTCGCGGCGGCGCGGGAATTGCCCTGAAGGCGCGCGAAGGGTTAACATGGCTGACGCCGCCGCTTGACGGGTGAGTCGATGAGATTGCGTAACTCAACATTGCCGGTGCTGACATTGCTGACCGTAATTGCCATCGGGGGTGGCTACCAGCTTGGCGAAGCGTCGGTCGCGCAGATCGATCCGCTCTATTTCGAAGGCGCGGCGGCGCCGGCGCGGGACGTGACCCAGCGGCCTCGACCCAGCCAGCCCAACGCCTATGCGGCCGCGTCCGATTGGGAAAAAGGTTATGCCGACCGCGCTGCGGATTGCGGCGCGAATTGTCCGCCGCCGCTGGTCGACCGTTCGATCATGCCCACGGACGCGGCGCCGGTGCGTTATTCCGACCCGACGATCGAGCCGAGCTGGGAGAAAGCGTCGAGCCCCGCGCCGGAGGATGTGCTGGTGCCGGAGCGGCCGGCGGACAGCCGCGTCGGCCAATATATGCATTACCCGGTCAGCGCCGATCAGGCCCAGATTCGCGCCGCTCTGGCCGACGGAAGGGCGCGCGGCGAGCCGCGCTGAGACGGATTCGGACTGGCCCGCGGCAATTCCGCCCCCTAGAGTTCCATAAAGCTGCGCTGAATCGGCATCGGCTTGTGTTGCGGCTTTGCCGGAACGCTCCCTGAAACCCAGCAGGTTCGTAAGAAACCGCTCCCCGGAGGAACTCACCTTGAAAAGCAGGATATTGCTGGCGGCTGGTGTCGCCGCTCTCGCCTTTAGCGCGCCCGGCGCGGCGCATGACCGGGGCGATTGCATCGACGACGCCTGCACGATGACGGCTCTGTTCCAGACCGCCGGCACCAGCGGCGGCGGCAACGCGCCGGTTGTCGCGGCGCGCATGGGTGCTTGGGGGATCGACACGGCCGGCATGGACACGTCCGTCCGTCCCGGGGCCGATTTCTTCGGCTATGTGAATGGCGGCTGGGCGCGGACGACGCAGATTCCGGCCGACCGGTCCAGCTTCGGTGCTTTCGCCACCCTGCGGGATCTGAGCGAAGCGCGCGTACGTCAGCTGGTCGAGGGCTACCGGCTCGGCAATCCGGCGACGGACGGCGATCAGGCCAAGGTCGCCGCTTTGTATCGCAGCTTCATGGACGAGGCGGCGGTTGAGCGGCTGGATGCGCAGCCGCTCCAGCCTTTGCTGGCCGCGGTGCGCGCGATCCAGACGCGCGAGCAAATGGCCGAAGCGATGGGCCGCTCCATCGCCCGCCCGGGTGTTACTCTGTTCGGTGCCGGCGTGTCGGACGATCAGCGCAATCCGGACCGCTACGCTCTCTATATGAGCCAGTCAGGCCTCGGCCTGTCTGATCGCGAATTCTATCGCGACGCCCGTTTCGCCCCGCAGAAGGCGCGCTATCGCGACTATGTCGCGCAGATGCTGACCCTGGGCGGCTGGGAAGGCGCCGAAGCTGCGGCTGACGCGATCCTCGCGCTGGAGACGCAGATTGCCGAGGCGCACTGGACCCGCGCCGAAAGCCGCGACCGCGACCGCACCTACAATCCGATGACGCTGGCGGAGCTGCAGCGTGACGCGCCCGGCTTCCCCTGGGCCGCTTATTTCCGCGCCGCCGGCATCGAGCGCGCCGACCGCGCCGTGCTGCGGCAGAACACCGCTTTCCCGCGGCTCGCGCAGATCTTCGCGGAGACCGACATCGCGACCCTGTGCGCCTGGCAGGCCTTCCACACGATCGACCAGTCGGCGCCCTTGCTGTCGCGCCGCTTCGTCGATGCGCAGTTCGAGTTCCGGTCCCGCTTCCTGCAGGGCCAGCCCGAGCAGCGCGAGCGCTGGAAGCGCGGCATTTCCTTCGCCGAGGGCGCCATGGGCGAGGCGATCGGGCGCGACTATGTGGCGCTCTATTTCCCGGAGGAATCGCGCACCCAGATGGCGGCTCTGGTCGCAAACCTGCGTGTGGCGATGCGCCGGCGGATCGAGAACCTTTCCTGGATGAGTGCCGCGACCAAGGCCGAGGCGCTGGCCAAGCTCGAGACCTTTACGGTCAAGATCGGCCATCCTGAGACCTGGCGCGACTATTCGGCACTGAACGTGGTCAATGGCGACCTGTTCGGCAATGCGGCGCGTGCGCGTGCCTTCGAATGGGATTTCCGCCGCGCCCGGATCGGCCAGCCGATCGATCGCGCAGAATGGGGCATGACCCCGCAGACGGTGAACGCTTATTATTCGTCGGTGAAGAACGAGATCGTTTTCCCGGCGGCGATCCTGCAGCCGCCGTTCTTCGATCCGCAGGCCGATCCGGCGGTCAATTACGGCGCGATCGGCGGCGTGATCGGCCACGAAATCACCCACGGCTTCGACGATCAGGGCCGCAAGTCCGACGGCAACGGCATGCTGCGCGACTGGTGGACCGCCGAGGATGCGGCCGCTTTCGAGGTGCAGGCGACGCGGCTCGGCGCGCAATATGAAAGCTACACTTTCCCGACCCTGCCCGGCATGCACATTAACGGCCGCGTTTCGATGGGCGAGAATATCGGCGATTTGGGCGGCATTCTCGTCGCGCGCGATGCTTATCTCGCGTCGCTGAACGGGCGCGCCGCGCCGGTGGTCGGCGGCTTCACCGGCGACCAGCGCTTCTTCATGGCCTGGGCGCAGGTGTGGCGGACCTTGTGGCGCGACGACGCACTGCGGCAGCAGATCGTCAACGGTCCGCATTCGCCGGGCCAGATCCGCGCCTTCGCGCCGCTGCGCAACGTCGATGCCTGGTACGAGGCGTTCAACGTCCAGCCGGGCGATCCGCTCTACATTCCGCCCGAGGAAAGAGCGCGCATCTGGTGACGAGCATATCCGAGGCCTGCCGGACGGTGCTGCTGAGCGCCGCGCCGGCAGCCAAGGTGAAGGCGGCGCGCTCCGTCGCGCGCGCGTGGCGGCGGGGTGCGCTCGCATGGCGGTTCGATACGGCCATGCCGGACGCCCCGGCGCGGCCGGACCGGCCTGATCTTCTCCCGCCGTCGCGCATGAAGAAGCGCGGCAAGGCGGGTTCCGAGCGCAGCCGCATCGCCCTGCTGCACGCGCTCGCCCATATCGAATATTCGGCGATCGACCTGGCCTTCGATCTGATCGGCCGCTTCGGCGCGGGTTTTCCGCGCGGCTTCGTCGACGACTGGATCGGTGTCGGCGCAGACGAGGCGATGCACTTCGCGTTGCTGGACCGACGCCTGCGGGCGCTCGGCGCGGCTTATGGCGATCTGCCCGCCCATGCGGGACTCTGGGAAGCGGCAGAGGCGACCGCGCAGGATCCGCTCGCCCGGCTGGCGGTAGTGCCGACGGTGCTGGAGGCGCGCGGACTGGACGTCACCCCGGCGACGGTGGCGGCGCTGGAGCGGGCGGGAGACGCGCGTTCCGCCGCAATCCTGGGCCGCATCTATCGCGACGAGATTCGCCATGTCGGCGCGGGCATGCGCTGGTTTTTGTACGGTTGCGAATCACTTGACCTGGCGCCGGTCGAGACCTGGAAAGCCTTGGTTCGCCGCCATTTCCGTGGGATCGTTAAGCCACCGTTCAACGATTCAGCGCGCGGTGAAGCCGGTCTGTCCCGGGATTTCTATGCCGCCCTTGCGGTTTAAGGCCCCCGTCGCCCAATTTCTGCCCAGTTTCGGGGTGGGCATCATCCGACCGGCTTGAACAGCATCGCCAGCAGGCAGGGCCTGTTTGCGTTTGCGCCGTCGGAAATGCTCGCACCGCACGGGGGCAGATCAATTTTTCCGAGGAACGGAATGAACGAGCTTCAACAGCGCAAGAACGTTGGCCTTGTCCAGCGGTTCCGCAATGCCTTCAAACCGCGCGAACTCTTTCTCCACGATGGCCGTAGCCTGCGGCGCTTCCGCATCGGCACGAAATTGCAGGTCGCCGCGACCGGCGTGGCCGCGTCGCTGCTGGCCTGGTCGGGCTATGCGACCGTGCAATATGCCGCTTCCTTTACCGGCGACGTTGCCACGATGCAGGCGCGCGTGGCCGAGATGGAGCAGGATGTCGCGAACATCCGCACCGCCGCGAACGAGCGCGCGGACCTGCTGGAGCAGCGCCAGGCGTTCCTCGCCCAGATGATGACGGGTGAGGCCAGTTCCGAAGATCTGGCGCGTCTGCTGCCGGCTTCGGCGGACGCTCCGGAGAATGCAGCGGATCACGAACTGAACGAGACCTACTCCGAAGTCGACGGTATGCAGCTGATGCTGGCGGCGCAGGCGCATCAGGAAAATCGGGAGCGGTTGAATGCCACGATGTCGGCGGTTCGCCGCCTGGGCCTCGATCCCGACCGGCTGATGAACAACCGCTTCGGCGGCGTCGGCGGGCCGGATGCGTCGGACGATGACGTCGATCCGCGCTTCGCCCAATTGTTTGCCAGCTGGCGCGAACTCGAGCAGCTCGAGGCTGGCGTCGCCTCGATCCCGTCGGCGCTTCCGGTGCCGACCGAGATTGCCCGCTTTACCAGCGGCTTCGGCACCCGTTCCGATCCCTTCCGCGGACGCGCCGCCATGCATGCCGGCATCGACCTCGCCGGCCCCACCGGCACCCCGATCTACGCCGCCGCCGACGCGACCGTGAGCTTCGCCGGCGTGCGCGGCGGTTACGGCAATTTCATCGAACTGGGCCACGGCGCCGGCATCGCCACCCGCTACGGCCACCTGTCGCGCATCATGGTCGCCAATGGCGAGCGCGTCCGCCGCGGTCAGCTGATCGGCCTGATGGGTTCCACCGGCCGCTCCACCGGCCCGCACCTCCACTACGAAGTCCGCATCGACGGCCGTGCGGTGAACCCGCTGCCCTTCCTGCAGGCCGGTCAGGCGATGGCCCAGGCCCGCAGCCGCCAGAGCGGCGGCCAGGCCGCGGCGCGGTAAGCCTGCCGGTTCAGATCCGCACCGCGGTTCCCGAACAGGTCACCATCAGCATCGAACCGCCCGAACCGACGACTTCATAATCGATATCGATGCCGATGACGCCGTTCGCGCCCATCCGCTGGGCTTCGGCCGACAATTCGGCGAACGCCTGCTGCCGCGCCTCGCGCAACACGGTTTCATAGGAACCGGAACGGCCGCCGACGATGTCGCGAATGCCCGCGAACAGATCCTTGAACACATTGGCGCCCAGGATCACCTCGCCGGTGACGATGCCGAAATATTGCTGGACCGGATAGCCTTCGATGGCCGGTGTGGTGGTCAGGATCATGGTCGTCTCTCCCGCTGCTTGATCATCCTCAATGGCGGATTACAGCCGGACAACGGGTCATATCGACGGGTGTCGGTAGGTATTTATTTCCCGCGCTTCTTGCGGTGGCTGTCGAGGTCGAGCACCGGCGTCGCCTCGCCCTCCGGCATCAGGCCGAGCCGCCGGGCGACTTCCTGATAAGCTTCGGCCTCGCCGCCCAGGTCGCGGCGGAAGCGGTCCTTGTCGAGCTTCTCGCCCGAAGCCATGTCCCACAGCCGGCAGCCGTCGGGGCTGATCTCGTCGGCCAGGATCACACGGGCGAAATCATTCTCCCACAAACGGCCGAATTCCAGCTTGAAGTCGACCAGCCGGATGCCGATCGCCGCGAACAGGCCGCACAGGAAATCGTTCACCCGGATCGCCATGTCGGCGATGTCGTTCATCTCCTCCTGGCTGGCCCAGCCGAAGCAGGCGATATGCTCGTCCGCGATCAGCGGATCGCCCAGCGCATCGTCCTTCAGATAATATTCGATGATCGTGCGCGGCAGCTGCGTGCCTTCCTCGATCCCCAGCCGCGTCGAGATGGAGCCGGCTGCGACGTTGCGGACCACCACTTCGATCGGGATGATCTCGACCTGCCGGATCAATTGCTCGCGCATGTTCAGGCGGCGGATGAAATGGGTCGGGACGCCGATCGTGCTCAACAGCGTGAAGATATGCTCGCTGATGCGGTTGTTCAGCACACCCTTGCCGTTGATCGTGCCCTTTTTCTGGGCATTGAACGCGGTCGCGTCGTCCTTGAAATATTGGATGAGCGTGCCCGGTTCCGGACCCTCGTAGAGGATCTTGGCCTTGCCTTCATAAATCTGGCGGCGGCGGGACATGGGCGCTCCGAGCAGTGAGCGCGGGGCTATAGGGAGTTAGTGTTTCCAGAGCAAGAAACGCTCAGGTGACTTTGCCCCGCACCGCGAACTTGGGATCGCGCCACGTCTCGTCGCGGAGAATGCGGGCGAGGATGTCTACGGCGCGGACGATGTCCTCCGCTCCGAGATAAAGCGGCGTGATGCCGAAGCGCAGGACGTCGGGCGCGCGGAAATCGCCGATCACATTCTGGGCTATCAGCGCCTGGCAAAGCTCGAAGGCGTGCGGGTGGCGGAAGGAAATGTGGCTGCCGCGCTTCTCGTGCCAGCGCGGGGTGATGCACGGCAACTCCGGGCAATGCGCTTCCATATTGGCGTGGAAGATGTCGAAGAGTTCGATCGACTTCGACCAGAGCCGCTCCATCGTCACGCCGTCGAACGCGTCGAGGCCGGCTTCCAGCGCTTCCAGCCCCATTACCGGCGGCGTGCCGGCAAGGAAGCGGGCGATGCCGGGGGCGGGGGCGTAATCGTCGGTGAAGGCGAAGGGCGCGGCATGGCCCATCCAGCCTTGCAGCGGCGAGCCGAGCCGTTCCTGCAGATGTTCGGCGACGTAGAGGAAGGCCGGGGCGCCGGGGCCGCCATTCAGATATTTATAGCCGCAGCCCACGGCCAGCTCCGCGCCGTCGCCATTCAGGTCGAGCGGCACCGCGCCCGCGCTGTGGCTCAGATCCCAGATCGTCGTCGCGCCCGCGGCCTTCGCTTTCGCGGTCACCTCGGCCATGTCGAACCGCTCTGCGGTCTTGTAGTGGACGTGGGTCAGCAGAAGCAGATTGGTGTCCGCGCCGATCCGCTTTTCCACCTGCGCGCGGGGGGCGATGTCGAGGGCGAGGCCCGTGAGGTTCGCGACCCCGGCGGCGATGTGCAGATCGGTGTGGAAATTGCCGCTTTCGCTGAGGATCGTCTTGCGGTCCGACAGCCGCGCCGCCGCGACCAGCAGTTTGAACAAATTCACGCTGGTCGAATCCGCCGCGATCACCTCATTCGGCTTCGCCCCGATCAGCGGGGCGATGCGGGCGCCGACGCGGGCCGGGGCGTCGATCCATTTGTGCTCGTTCCAGCCCTTGATGAGCGAGCGGCCCCATTGCGCCTCGACGAGGTTGGCCACCTTCGCCGCCGATCCGGCAGGCAGGGCGCCAAGCGAATTGCCGTCGAGATAGATCATTCCCTCGGGCAGTGAGAAACGGTCGCGGCATGCGCGTAGCGGGTCGGCCGCATCCGCCGCCCGGGCCTGATCGAGCGTCAAGGCCATCAGCGCAGCGCCCTCTCAATCTCTTCGACCGCGGCGGCCCAGGCGGCCGTCTCCGGCGCGACCAGTTCGATATGGCCGGTCCGCTCGATCAGGCGCACGCGGATGTCGCGGTCGCCGAGCGCGGCCATTTTCGTGCGATAATCCTCGGCGAAATGGGTTGGGATGATGCGGTCCTGCGTACCGTTGATCAGCACCTGCGGGATACCGAGAGCGCCCATGCGCGGGACGGAAGTGTCGGCGAAGGGATCGGCGCGGCCGGGACCCACGAGCTGCCCGATCACTTCGGTGCCGCAGCCGCTGCCCGGCGGCTGCGCGGCCAGTTCCAGATCGGGCAGGCCGCCCAGGCTGACCACGGCGCGGAATTCCGGCGGCGGGATCATTCGCACGTGCGGCAAGGGCTGCCAGCGCGCGCGCTTCGACCCGTACCAGAGCGCCAGATGCCCGCCGGCGGAATGGCCGACCGCGACCACCCGATTCACGTCGAGATTGTACTGATAGGCCTGGATCGTCAGCTGGTGGATCGCTGCCCAGGTGTCGTCGAAGACGTGCGGATAGCCGTTGCCATTTTCGATGACGCGATAGTCGATGTTCCACACTGCGATGCCGCGCCGGCGCAGGTCGCCGGAAATGTGGTTCATCAAAGTGCGGTCCCACGGCGCGCTCCAGCAGCCGCCATGGACCATAACGACGACAGGGTGGGGGCCGGGGCCTTGCGGAAGATAGAGATCGACGACCTGCCGCTCGTGATCGCCGTAAGAGATGGTGCGGTCAGGTTGGGGACGCTCGCGGGCGAGGAACTGGTCCCAGGTCAGCAGCGTGGCCGGTTCGACGGGCGGCGGCGGAGTAGGGGACGGCGTGCTCATCGAGCAGGCGGCTAGAGCCGCGAGCGGGAGCAGCGCAAGGAAATTGGTCTTCTTCAAAATCTATCGTCCCGGCGGAGGCACGCCTCGCTTAGCGCCGTTTGCGGGAGCGCCAAAGCGGGAAAGAGCGGCCTCACGCCGGGACGATGGCGGGATCAATAGGGGGAGCGATCCCGCCAGGGAGCTTGCCACTGGCGCCGGGTCAGCACCCGGAAGCTGTCGAGCAGCGAGCGCCAGAAGGTCTTGGTTTCGATGGTGCGGTTCATGATCTTGTCTCCAATATTTCGATTGATTCAGGCGGTGGCGACGGTCGCGAGGCTGGAGCCGAGGCTCGCCATGCTGGCGACCACAGCGAGCACGATCGCCTTGCCGGCGACCGGGACGGAGCCGGGCGCGGTGCGCGCGGTCCGGGCGGCCCCGTCGTCCGGCGCCTCAATGTCGCTGCCATAGATGCGCTGGTGGTGATCGGCCCAGACGCGGCCGAGAATGATGTCCTGCATCATGTCACTTCCTTCTCGTTCCGAGCGGCCCATCCGCGTCGTTCTTCGTTGCCCGGGATATGGCGGTTCGCGGCTCGTGCCGCCAACGAAAGGATCGACAGCGAGAATAAGGCTGGCTTATGGGTATCGGCGATGCGCAGCCTTCCACCCCTCGCCGCCGTCCGCGTCTTCGAAGCGGCGGCGCGCCACCAGAGCTTCACCCGGGCCGCCGCCGAACTCGGCATGACGCAGGCGGCGGTCAGCTATCAGGTGAAGTTGCTCGAAGAACGGCTCGGCGTGCCCCTGTTCCTGCGCGCAAATCGCCGCGTGCAGCTGACCGAGGCGGGGCGGCGCGCGGCCGGGCTGGTGACCACCGGGCTCGATCAGATCGCCGACGCTTTCTCCGGCCTGCTCGCCGACAACGCGTCGGTGCTGACGATCAGCGCGACCCAGACCTTCGCGTCGGAATGGATGGCGCAGCGCATGGGCCGCTTCCAACTGCCGCGGCCCGAGTTGGCGGTGCGGCTGCTCACCCAAAATCACCTGATCGATTTCGCGCAGGAGGATGTCGATGTCGCGATCCGCAGCGGCGCGACAGCCAGGGCCTGGCCCGGCCTGCGCAGCCATTTCCTGTTCCGCCTGCACGGCACGCCGCTCTGCACGCCGGAATTCCGCGATCAGTACCGCATCGACAAGCCCGCCGATCTGCTCCGCGTGCCGCGCATCACGCCCGACGATCATTGGTGGGCGGACTGGTTTCGGCAGGTCGGTGTCCCCGTGCCGGCGAGTGAACCGGGCGGCATCCGGCTCGACGCACAATCGATGGAGGGCAATGCTGCGATGGGCGGCGTGGGCGCCGCGATCCTGACGCCGATGTTCTGGCGCGGCACGATGGCGGCCGGGCGGCTGGTGCAGCTCTTCGCGGATGTGACGGTCGAGGCCAAGGGCTTCTGGCTGGTCTATCCGGAATATAAGCGCCGCTCGCCGAAGGTGGCGGCGCTGCGTGACTTCGTGCTGGCCGAGGTCGAGAAATTGAAGGCGACGGAAATGCCCGAAATCTTTGAGGCTTTGGACTGAAGCCCTCCCCCCTTGTGGGGGAGGGGCTCAGAAAAAGAGGCGCCGCCGGCGAGGATCGGCGCCGCCTCTCGGTTCCCGTCAGGCCGCCGGAGCTTCGCCTGCCGCGCGGCGGCGGCGGACCGCCCGGACGCCGAGCCAGATCAGCCCTGCGCCAGCCAGCCAGGGCGAGAGCATGACGAGGATCATGAACAGCCCGTAGGCGAGCCACTTGGCCTGATCCCAGGCATTGGCGAGGGCGCCGCCAAAGTCCGGCGTGCCGGTGGCATAGACGCCGGAACGGTAGGACAGGACGACCGGCGTCGTCGCCAATTCCTCACGCGCTTCGCTGCGGTTGCCGCGCAGCGACTGGAGCTGCGAACGGATGCCCGCGGCCTCGTGATTGAGGTCGCGGATCGTGCCGACGCTGCCGCCGCGGGCGATCTGCGCCTCCAGCTCGGCGAGCTGCTCCTCCAGCTGCGCGATCGTGCGGGTGGTGCCGCGAATGCCGGTGCCGACGTCGCGGCCGGTTACCTGGCTGTCGATCAGCCGCCCCTCCGCCTCACGCACGCTTTCCATCGCGCGTTCGCCGAAGCGGTGAGCGAGACCCGGTTCGACCGCGAGGTTGAGGTCGGCGCGCACGTCATTGTCGCGGCCGGTATAATTCATACCGGTGATCCGGCAGCGGGCGACCCCCATTTCCTCGCACAGAGCGGCATGGCGCTGCTGCACCGATGCGATCCGTTCGCCCGGCAGGCCGAAATTGTAGCGATAGCCGAAGGCGACATCCGGCGCGGCATCGGGCGAGATGTGCGGCGGTGCGGTACCGGTGCCGGGGCCGCGCGTGGCCATGGTCGAAGGCGCGCCGCTGCCGGCGGCCTCGTCAGTGGCGATGCTGTTGGCTGACATTGTCGCGGACGAGTCGGGACCATCCGGCCCGGACTTGTTGCCGCCGCAGCCGGCGAGGGCGAGAGCGGCGAGTCCCATGAGGGCGAGAGAAACACGCATTGGCATCCTCCTTATCGTTGGGAATGAAACATTACCTAATTAGTTGAGAATAGCAAAGGCGGAAAATTCGCGGGGTTTGAGATGGGTGTAGGGGGTGGGGAGGAGTGGGCTTCGAAGAAGGGCGAGGAATAAGAATGAGGAGTAAGAATCGGGAAGAAAGAACCACCCCCAACCCCTCCACGAAATCGTGGAGGGGAGTCAGATCGCGAGCGGCCCGCACGACCTGACTCCCCTCCAGCCCTTGCTGGAGGGGCTGGGGGTGGCTCTTCTTCACGCCCGGCGCCTCGGCCCCGCACCAAGCTTCGTCCAGCTTTCCTACCGCTCTTCGTTCGCCTATCGTTCCACCCATGACCGATCGCGCCGCCCCTTCCAGCACCCCGAACCCGCCAAAATCCTTCACTGAAAACATTGGATTTTCCCGGCCGATCATGGGGGACTTTGGCGACTTTGGCGTCGCGCCGACTCTCACCCTCGCCAGCGCCCGCCTGGCTTGCTAACCGCCTCGCACGATGCCCACCCAGCTTGACGACCAGCCGCCCGCCATTGTCGATGCCGCCTTCGATGAGGCGCTGTCGCAGCGTTACCTCGTCTACGCTCTTTCGACGATCACTGCCCGCTCGCTGCCCGACCTGCGCGACGGGCTGAAGCCGGTGCACCGCCGCCTGCTGTGGGCGATGCGGGGGCTGAAACTCGATCCCGCCTCGGCCTACAAGAAATGCGCGCGCGTCGTCGGCGACGTGATCGGCAAATATCATCCGCATGGCGACCAGTCGGTCTATGACGCGATGGTCCGCCTCGCCCAGACGTTCGCGCTGCGTTACCCGCTCGTCGACGGGCAGGGCAATTTCGGCAATATCGACGGCGATAATGCCGCCGCCTACCGCTATACCGAGGCGCGGCTGACGCGGGTCGCGATCGACCTGATGGCCGGGCTGGACGAAGGCACGGTCGAGTTCAAACCCACCTACAATGGCGAGGATGAGGAGCCGGAGGTTTTCCCCGGCCTGTTCCCGAACCTGCTCGCCAACGGCGCCAGCGGCATCGCGGTCGGCATGGCGACCAGCATCCCGCCGCACAATGCCGCCGAGCTGATCGACGCCGCGACGCACCTGATCGACGATCCGCACGCCAGCGACGCGGCCATGATGGATTTCGTGAGCGGCCCGGATTTCCCGACCGGCGGCATCGTCGCCGACAGCGCGGAGGTGATTGCGCTCGCATACGCCACCGGGCGCGGCGCCTTCCGGGTGCGGGCGCGGGTCGAGGTGGAGCGGGAGAAAGGCGGCGGCTGGACTCTGGTCGTCACCGAAATTCCGTATGGCGTGCAGAAGGGCAAATTGATCGAGCAGATCGCCACGCTCATCGCGGACAAGAAATTGCCGATCCTGGCCGACGTGCGCGACGAATCGGACGCCGAAATCCGCATCGTGCTGGAGCCGCGCGCCCGCACCGTCGATCCGCAGGTGTTGATGGACAGCCTGTTCCGGCTGAGCGACCTGGAGACGCGCTTCTCGCTGAACCTCAACGTGCTCGACGCGAGCCGCACGCCGCGCGTGATGGGTCTGCGCGAGGTGCTGAGTGAATGGGTGAAGTTCCAGATCGAGGTGCTGGTCAAGCGCTCGAACCATCGCTTGGCCAAGATCGCCGACCGGATCGAGCTGCTCGACGGCTATCTGATCGCCTATCTCAATCTCGACCGGGTGATCGAGATCATCCGCACCGAGGACGAGCCCAAGCCGGTGATGATGGCGGAGTTCGGCCTCACCGACCGGCAGACCGAGGCGATCCTCAACATGCGGCTGCGCTCGCTGCGCCGGCTCGAGGAAATGGAGATCAAGTCCGAGCGCGAAAAGCTGGAGAAAGAACGCGCCGAACTGACCGCTTTGGTCGAGAGTCCCGCGCGCCAGCGGACCCGACTGAAGAAGGATCTGGCCGAGTTGAAGAAGCGCTACGGCCCTGAGACCGAGCTTGGCCGCCGCCGCACGCTGATCGAGGAAGCCGGTCCGGCCCGCGAAATTCCGCTGGAAGCGATGATCGAGCGGGAGCCGATAACCGTGATCCTGTCGCAGCGCGGCTGGATCCGGGCGATGAAGGGCCATGTCGAGGCGGGCGAGGCCGACAGCTTGAAGTTCAAGGAAGGCGACGCGCTCGGCTTTCCCCTGCTTCACGCGCACACCACCGACAAGATCCTGCTCGCCTCGTCTGATGGCCGTTTCTACACGCTCGCCGCCGACAAATTGCCCGGCGGCCGCGGCTTCGGCGAGCCGGTGAAGCTGATGGCCGATATCGAGGGCGAGGGGAGCATCATCGCCCTGTTCCGCGCGGCCGGCGCGGAGAAATTGCTGGTCGCCTCGTCTGACGGGAAGGGCTTCATCACGCTGGCCGCTGCGGCGGTGGCGGAGACGCGCAAGGGCAAGCAGGTGGTCAATCTGCGCGCCGGTCAGAAACTGAAAGTCGTGCGGCCGATCAGGCCGGCGGACGATTGGGTCGCGGTGATCGGGGACAATCGCAAGCTGGTCGCCTTCCCGATCGCCGAGAACCTGCCCGAAATGGGCCGGGGGCAGGGCGTTACGCTGCAGCGCTACCGCGACGGGGGCCTGTCGGACGCGACCACTTTCCGCGCCGAAGAGGGGCTGAGCTGGTCGCTGGGCGGAGACAGCGGGCGGACGCGGACCGAGGATATGGGCCCTTGGTTGACCGCGCGCGCCGCAGCCGGACGGATGCCGCCACAGGGTTTCCCGCGGAACAATCGCTTCTGATCGTTTCGGGCGGGAATCATTTGGGAAATCAAGAATTAACCAAGTCCGCCTAAGCGAGTTGGCGATGCAGTCGCGAAGCGCCAAAAAAGAACGGCCGGCGGAGGAGGCGAGCCAGGACCTGGCCGCGCTCGCCGATGCCTTGTGCGGCCATGGCCTCGCCGATTTCCTTTCGGCCACACGGCAACGCTATCTCGACGCCTTGCCGATCCCCGCGGCGATCGTCGCGCTACTGCCCGAAGGGCAGGCGATCCAGTGCGTCAACCAGCCGTTCCGCGACATCGCCGAATGGGATGAGAGGGGCGAGTGTCGTGACCTTGCCGGCGTGAAGCTGCTGAGCAGTGGCATGATCGGCAAGCGGCTATCCGCATTCATGGCCGGCGACGAACCGGCGGAGCAGTTCGAAACCACTGACGGCCGGAGCGTCGCTGCCCGCCACTTCACCGTGCGTTTCGCCCGCGTCGAAAGCCTGATGGAGGGACCGACGCGGGTCATCGTCTCGATGATCGACCGCACTTCGCAGGTCGATACCGAACGCCATCTTCGCTCGGAGATGCTGCTGGACAGTCTGACGGGACTGCCGAACCGGCTTTCCTTCAACGAACATGTCGATGCCATTCTGGCCGACGAAGCGCGCGCCGACGGCCGCTATGCGGTGCTCGCGCTCGATCTTACCCGCTTCAGCCGGGTCAACGAATCGATGGGTGCGCTGGCCGGCGACGAATTGCTGATCACGTTCGCCCGCCGGCTGGTCTCGGCGCTGCGCCCGACCGACATGCTGGCCCGCACGTCGGGTGACGAATTCGCCATCCTGCTGAAGCTCGACCGCGGGGTCGCCGACGCGCTGCGGGCGGCGGAGCGGCTGAAGGCGGTGCTGAGCCTGCCCTTCCGCCTGACCGAGCTTGAAATCCGCGTCGATTGCGCGATCGGCTGCGCTTTGGTGAGTCCGCAGGGCGGCGGCGCCGAGGAAGTGCTGCGAAACGCGCAATTCGCGCTTAAGCGCGCCAAGCGCACAGGGACGACGCAGGTCTACGAGCCTGTAGAGGCGCAGGCGGTGCGGCGCCGGTTCAGCATGGAAACCAATCTGCGCCGCGCGATCGAATCGGACGAACTCACGCTCGCCTTTCAGCCTTTGATCGAGCTGGCCACGGGCCGGGTGGCCTCGTTCGAGGCTCTGGCGCGATGGAAGAATGATCCGCACGAGCCGGTTTCGCCCAACGAATTCATCCCGGTCGCGGAGGAATCCGGCCTGATCGTGCCGCTCGGCCGCTGGGCGCTCGAGGAAGCGACGCAGACCATGGCGGCCTGGGACCGTCAGATGGGTCACCCGCTGCCGCTTCGGATGAGCGTCAACCTTTCGGCGATCCAGATCAGCCGCGACGACATTGCCGTGCTGGTCACGGACGCACTCGCCGCGAGCGGCCTGCCCGGCAACCGGCTGGTGCTCGAGCTGACGGAAAGCGCGATCATTCAGGACCCGGACCGAGCCGCCGATGTGCTGGTGGCGTTGAAGCAGCTCGACGTGCGGGTCGCGATGGACGACTTCGGTACCGGCTATACGTCGCTGGCGATGCTGCAGCGGCTGCCGATCGACGTGTTGAAGATCGACCGCAGCCTGATCGCCGATCTGCTGCACGACAATGACAGCGCGGCGATCGTCCGCGCCATCCTGTCTCTCGCCGACGCGCTCGGCATGGAAACGACGGCGGAAGGAATCGAGGAACGCGCGCTCGGCAACCGCCTCGCCGCGATGGGCTGCACCTATGCACAGGGCTTTCACTATGCCCGCCCGATGGAGGCCGATGCGGCAATGGCCTACTGGCTTGAACGCAACGCCTGATCCACCGCGACGCGCGCGATTTCGGCGAGCCGCTTCCTTTCCGGAAAGTTCTCCGACACCCACAAACGTTCGATCTCGCCACGGGTGCGGGCAACGACGGGTCCCTGCGGGAGGCCCATGGCGATGAGGTCGCCGCCCGACAGATTCAGCGCAGGACGGGTCCAGCCGTCGAGGATGCGCGCGTCGCCATCGCCGAGCAGCAGCCGGTCCACCGCGCTTTCGCTGCCGATCCAGTAGGCCAGCTGCGCCGGCGGCGCATCGGCGTGATCGGAAGAGGCGGCGGCGGTGAGCCGCTTCAACGCCTTGTTCGACAGGCGCAGGCGCGCGGCGACGTCCGCTGCAATGTCCGGGTCAGGCGGGAGCAAGGCGGCAAGCCGGCGCAAGGCGGCGGGCGCCACATCGGCATCGCGTTCGCGGCTGGACAGAAGCTGGAGGCGGCCGAGGCCGATCGCGTCGACCTCCGGGATGATCGGTTTGAAAATGCCGTGATCGAGCATGATCGCGACGGTGGCCTCCGGTTCAGGCAGCGCCAGCAGCTTCAGCAATTCGTCGGCGATTCGCTCGCGGGACAGCGCCATCAGGTCGTTGGCGCGAGCGGTGCAGGCGGCGAGACCCTCGGCATCCGGCTCACCCCGGCCGAAGCGGGCGTGGAAACGGAAGAAGCGAAGGATACGGAGGTGGTCCTCGGCGATTCGGGTCAGCGGATCGCCGATGAAGCGGACGCGGCGGGCGTCAAGATCGTCGAGGCCGCCGAAATAGTCGAAAATCTCGCCGCTCACCGGATCGGCGCTCAGCGCGTTGATGGTGAAATCGCGGCGGGCGGCATCCTCGCGCCAGTCTTCGGTGAAGGCGACGGTTGCGCGGCGGCCGTCGGTGGAGACGTCGCGGCGCAATGTCGTGACCTCGGCGGGCATTCCGGCGCTGATCGCCGTGACCGTGCCGTGGGCGATGCCCGTGGGCACGGCCTTCAGCCCCGCGGCTTCGAGGCGGCGGACGACCTCGTCCGGCATCAGCCGGGTGGCGAGGTCGATATCGTTCACATCGACGCCCAACAGGGTGTCGCGCACGCAGCCGCCGACGAACCGGGTTTGCCCGCCGGCCGCGTCGAGCGCGGCGAGCAAAGGCTTGAGGCCCGGGCGTTGCCGCCATTTCGGGTTGGGAAGCTTCACGCGACCAGCACCAGCCGGCGGCTCAGATTGACGATCATCGCCGCTGTCGCGCCCCAGATCTGCCGGCCCTGATAGGGGATTTCATAATAGGTCCGCATCTTGCCGCGAAACATGGCCTCTCGCTGTACCTGGTTGGCGGGATCGAGCAGGAAATCGAGCGGCGCTTCGAATACGTCCGCGACTTCGTCCGGATGCGCATTGATCGGCAGACCCGGCGGAACGATGCCGACCACCGGCGTAACCTCGAAGCCGGTCACCGTCCGGTAAAGGTCGCCGACGCCGATCACCTCAACGCGAGCGGGCGGCAGGCCGATCTCTTCCTCCGCCTCGCGCAAGGCCGCGGCGACCGGGCCGTCATCGCCCGGATCGATCCTGCCGCCGGGAAAGCTGACCTGGCCTGCGTGCTGGCGCATGGTTTCTGGGCGGACGGTGAGGATCACCGTGGGGGACGGGCGATCGACCACCGGCACGAGGACGGCAGCGGGGGTGATGCCGAGCACCATCTCCTCCTGCTCGAGAATGTCGCCGGGGAGGAGGATGGGGCTGCGGCGATGCCCTTCCTCGAGCGCTGCGCGCAAGGTCGCAGCGAGGCTCATGCCGCTTCCAGCGGGAAGAAGGCGCCGTCGCTCCACAGACCGGGCGGGTCGGCGCCTTCGCTCAACGCCAGCTCCGCCAGCTCGTAATAGACCGGGCGGGCGATTCGCGCCTCCAGCCCGCCGCGAACGTGCAGATAGGGATGCGGACCGTCATCGCGTTCCTCGATGCGCAAGGGCCGTTCCGGCCCCGCCACGACGAGATCGCCGGTGTTGAGGCGGAAGGCCAGCGAGCGGTCGCGGCCCTGGCCTTCGCTTTTCAGCTCGACCGCGAGGAACGGGGCGTCCTCCACCGCGATGTCCAGCTTCTCGACCGGGGTGACCAGCACGTGCCGGCCATCCGGCTCGCGCCGCAGCACCGTCGAGAAGAGACGGACCATGGCCGGGCGGCCGATCGGGCTGCCCTGATAGAACCAAATGCCGTCGCGGGCGATCCGCATGTCGCTGTCGCCGCAATGGGAGGGATTCCATTTGTCCACGGGCGGCAGCTTCTTCTCCGCCGCCAGCCGCGCGATGTCAGCGAGGCCGAGGCCGGTCAGATCGGGGGGAGGCTCGGGCGCGGGCACGGATGTGCTCTAGCGGAAGTGGCGCGGCCCCGGCTAGGCTGCCCGCATGGCGAGCGAATTCGAAGGGCCGCGCACGGCAATCGTCACCGGCGGGGCGAAAAGGATCGGCGCGGCTCTGGCGCGGGCGCTAGCCGCCGATGGCTGGCACGTGCTGATCCACTATCGGGATTCGCGCGCGGAAGCGGAGGCGCTGGCGGCCGAACTGGGCACCGCCGCGATCGTTCATGCCGAACTGGCCCAGCCGGACTGCGCCGGGCGAATCATGGCCGGTCTGGACGGGCTCCCGCCGGCGCGATTGCTGGTCAACAACGCTTCGCTCTTCCTGAGCGATGGCCAGAAGGATTTCGACGCGGCCCAATGGGACCTCCACCAGGCGGTGAACCTGCGCGCGCCGGCCTTGCTGACGCAGGCCTTTGCGGCACGGCTCGGCGGCCCGGGCGGGCTGATCGTCAACATGCTCGACGCGAAGCTCGCCGCGCCGAACCCGGATTTCTACAGCTACACAATTTCGAAGATGGGGCTTGCGGGGCTGACCGAGCTCAGCGCGCGGGCGCTGGCGCCCAAGGTACGCGTGTGCGGCATCGCGCCGTCCGTGACGATGGTGTCCGGGCCGCAGAGCCGGTCGAATTTCGACAAGGTGCATCGCCTGAACGCGCTCGAACGCGGCGTGGAGGCGGAGCAGATCGTGGCGGCGTTGCGCTTCATTGTCGCTTCGCCGACCCTGACCGGACAGACGATCACGCTTGACGCGGGTCAGCGATTCCTCTCCCTCCCGCGCGATGTCCAATATCTCTGATCCTCTGGTGGACGAGCCGTGCTTCGATGGGCTCATTCCGGCCTCGCTGGCCCCCCGGACCCGCAAGCTCGTGCTCGAGGATTATGCGCTCGATCTCGACATCGGCTTCCACGACTTCGAGGTCGGGAATCCGCAGAAGCTGGTGGTGAGCGTCGAAGTGTGGGTGGATGAAGCTTCGTTCGCTTGCCGCGACGAGGTCGACCTCGCCTGGAATTACGATTTCCTCCGCACCGCGATCGGCGCACTTGTCCGCGGCCGACGCTTCAATCTGCAGGAAACTCTGGCGCGCGAAATCTATGGCCTCGTTGCGGCACGCCATGGCGTCACCGCGATTCGGGTGAAGACCCGCAAGCCCGACATTTATCCCGATTGCGCCGGGGTCGGCGTGGAATTGTCGTCCTTCTGAACGCGGTCAGCGCGACCGCGTCCTGTTGCACTGGCCGAGACCCTGGCGAATCAGGCGATAGTCGGCGTTGATCGCGGCCGCATGTTCCGGCGTCTCGCTCATGCTGGAGCGCGGCAATTGTTCGGGCAGGAAGCAGGCGAGGCGATACCAGAGCAGGGTGTCGCGGACCGGCTGGGTGGCGCCGGCGTCGACGAATTCGCTTGTCGAGACGGACCAGCGCGGCTGCTCGCCCGGCGCGCGCAGCACGGTGAGCGAAATCGGCTGGTTGGTCGATGTCAGCAGGAAGAATTGCGTCTCGCTCGCCCCTTGCAGCACGCCGGGGACGTGAAAGGCCCGGCCGATGCCGGAGATGGCGGCGGGAGCGTCGGGCGCCAGCGCATCACGGATGATGCTGCGGGCGAGATCGGCAGTGCCGGCGGCAAAGGGCAATTGCGCGGTCGGGGTGACGAGTTGCAATTCGTCGGCCCGTCCCGGAACGGGGCGGGCGAAAACAAGATACTCGCTGCGCCGGGGCGGGCGCTGAGCGCGGCCGTCAGCCTGGTTCGGGACGTCGGCGAGATATTTTACGAGCGCGGGGGTGCCGGGCGCGCCGCGGATCAGCGCGACGACTTCGGCCTCCATATAGAAACGCGAATGGCCGGCGGCGACGCCCGCGGATTCCTCCGGACGGAGCGGAATGGCGCGGCGCAGGCGGACATGTGCGGCGGTGGGAGCGGCGAGTGCGAGGTCGGCGAGATCGGCGTAGCTCGGCTGGGGCGCAGCGACTGCAACGGGGGTAGCCGGGCGCGGCGGCTGGGCGGCGCTCAGGGCCGGCCACGACAGCGCCGCGAGTATAAGGATGTGGCGGGTGCTATTACAAATCATCTCACACTCTCTTGCGAATCGTTCGTGAATGCGCTTGGCAGATATGAATTGGGTTTGAATGCCGGACACCGGATACGCAAACACGGGGAATCGGGCAGAATTTCGGCGCGCTGTCGAGCATTGCGTCGCCGAAACTGTCGGGATAGAGACTCCGTGCTGTCCATGGTGAACGGATACGAGGTCGGAGCGTTAACCTGCTTACGACCCGAACTGTGTGAGAGAGGGAGCGCCGCCGTTTAATGTCTTATCTTGACCAGAGGACGAGTCCGGCTCGGATTTGGGCGCTTGGCGTTGTCGCCATTCTCCACGTCCTGATCGGTATCGCGTTCGTCACGGGCTTCTATCAGCGCTTCACCAAGGAAGGCGTGAAGGATCTCGACGTGTTCGACGTTGAGGAACCACCGCCCCCCGAGGAAGAGCCGCCGCCCCCGGAAGAGGTTCCGGAGCCCGTTTCTCCGGAAGTCGTCGCGCCACCGCCGATCGTGCGTGCGCCGACCCCGCCGGTTGCGATAACCACGACGCCGACGCCGCCTCCGCCGTCGCCGCCGACTTATGTGGCGCAGCCGCCGACTCCTGCTCCGCCGACGCCGCCGGCTGTCCCGCCGCCGCCGCCGCCGCCGCCGGCTTCTCCGCCGACGAATGCGCGCCTGCGCAGCGGTTCGATCAGCAACTCGGACTATCCGTCCGCGGCGCAGCGCGCCGGCGCATCGGGCACCACTCGCATCACGCTCACCGTCGATGCGAACGGACGCGCCACGGGTTGCACGGTTTCCGGTTCGAGCGGCAATTCGTCGCTGGACAGCACCGCCTGCAGTCTGGCCCAGCGCCGCTTCCGGTTTACGCCGGCAACGCGTGACGGCCAGAATGTTCCTGGCACCTATTCCCAAGCGGTTCGCTGGGTTCTGCCCGACGATTAATATTAGAATTGCGTAATTTCCGGGCAGTTCGCCCAACGATCCAACCAAGTTTTTGAGAAGAGGAATACAGTTATGGCTTCAGAGGGCGGCGGCGGATTCCAAGACGTTGGAATCATCGAGTCGATCGTTGAAGGTGGCCCGGTTGCATGGGGCACCGCCATCATCCTGGTCCTGATGTCGGTGGCGTCCTGGTACGTCTTCTTCGTCAAGATGTTCGAGCAGCAGAAGATCCTTCGCGAAGGTCGCAAGGTCCGCGCGGGTTTCTGGGGTGCTCCCAGCATCAAGGACGGTACGGCCAAGCTCGAGAAGAATGGCGCCTATCGCCAGATCGTCGATGACGGCATGCGCGCTCAGGACCAGCACACCAAGTTGACCGATCCGATCGACCAGCATGACTGGATGCTCGGCAGTCTCGCCCGTAGCCAGGGCGCGATCAACTCGAAGCTCAGCTCGGGTCTCGCTCTGCTCGCCACCGTCGGTTCGACCGCGCCGTTCATCGGTCTGTTCGGTACCGTCGTCGGCATTTATCGCGCGCTTATTCGCATCGGTGCGTCGGGCCAGGCGTCGATCGACGCGGTCGCCGGTCCGGTCGGTGAGGCGCTGGTCATGACCGCGCTCGGTCTCGCGGTCGCGGTGCCGGCGGTCATGCAGTATAACTGGCTGATGCGCCGCAACAAATCGATCCAGGAAGAGCTGGGCAAATTCTCCAACGACCTGCACGGCTACATGATGTCGGGCGGTCAGGTGAAGCCGCAGGTTGCCGCCGCTCCGGCGCGTCCCGCTGCTCCGGCCCGTCCTGCTGCTCCGGCCGCTGGCGGTCCGGGTGCCGGTGCGCCGCCGAAGCCGGCTGGCGGTCCGTCGATCAACAAGGCCTAACGCTGTGCTGGCGCGGCGCGGGTCCAGCACCCGTGTCGCGCCGGCCGCGGCCCTCCGGGGCGTCTGATCTAGCTTTAAGGAAACACAGACATGGCGATGCAAGTCGGCGGCGACGGCGGTGACGAAGCACCGATCTCCGACATCAACACGACGCCGCTCGTGGACGTGATGCTCGTGCTTCTGATCATCTTCCTCATCGCCGTTCCGGTCGTGCTGCAATCGGTCCCGGTGAATTTGCCGAAGGTCGAGTTCAAGCCGACCACGACCAAGCCGGAGAACGTCAATCTCTCGATCCGTTCGGTCGATGGGCAGACGTGCGAAGTGTATTGGGAACTGACCCGGGTGAATGCGGAAGACCTGCTGAATCGCAGCGTCGAAGCGCTGAAGGCCGAGGTGGAACGCCAGGAGCAGTTGTTCGGGGCGGTCGACGAACTGCCGGAAGTGCACATTCGGGGCGACATCAATACGCCCTATCGGTGCATTGGCGGCGCGATTTTCACGATGCAGCGGGCTGGCTTCGCCCGGGTCGGGTTCATTTCGGAACCGACTCCGAAGGGAAGCATCGGCCAGGGCAACTGAGCACCGACAAGGTCTTTTCAGGAGTTTGAGTTATGGGTGCAGCGGTAGCCGACACCGACAGTGGTGAGCCGATGATGGACATCAACACGACGCCGTTGATCGACGTCATGCTGGTGCTCCTCATCATGTTCATCATCACCATTCCGATCCAGACCCACGCGGTGAAGATCGATCTGCCGGTGAACGATCCGAACAGCACGCCGCCGCCGGTCGATCCGGAGCGGAACAAGATCTATATCGGCCGTGGCGGCGAGGTGTTGTGGAACGGGAATCCGGTGAACCTGGTGCAGTTGCGCCAGTATCTAGACCTGACGACGGAACGCCGGCCGGTGCCTGAGCTGCAGCTGGAGCCGGATGCCGAAGCGCGGTTCGAAGTGGTCGATGAAGTGCTGGCGGTGATCAAGCGCGCCAACGTGGAGTCGATGGGTTTCGTCGGCAACGAGCGTTATCGCGAGTTCTGATCGCACCAAGGCGATTTGAACAGCAAGCGGGCGGTCCGGAAACGGGCCGCCCGTTTCGCATTTGGACCGGGCGATTTGGCTCTTCGCGACTCGTAAGTAATGGTGTAACATGACTCCCCCAGACAGGGAGGCTGACCATGGCGACCGCGAACATCCCCGACGACGCACCGGTGGGCGAGATCAATACCACGCCCCTGATCGACGTGATGCTGGTGCTGCTGATCATGTTCATCATCACAATCCCGATTCAGAGCCATTCCGTGCCGATTGACCTGCCGACCGGGGAGTCGCCTGAGGTCCGGCCGGTCACCGAGCGAAACAAGCTGGTGGTAACGCGGGAAGGCGCGATGCTGTGGAACGGGGCCGTCATCGACCGGCCGGTGTTGCGCACGTTGCTACAGCGCGTAGCGGCGTCAGAGCCGACCCCCGAACTGCAGTTCGAGCCGGATCCTGAGGCGCGCTACGAAATCGTTGGCGACATCCTGGCCGAGATCAAGCGCGCCAACGTCGCCTCAATGGGCTTCGTCGGCAACGAACGCTACGCCGGATTCTGATGGAGTCCGCGGGCGCCCGCAAACTCGCGGGTGACCACTTGTACTTCAGCCGAGATGCTGCCCGAAAAAGGCGATCGTCTCGCGCCATGCCGCCTCCGCCGCTTCGCGATTGTAGCGGGCGGTGGATGTGTCGTTGTGAAATGCGTGTTCGGTGCCGGGATAGGTGATCGCGCGGACATCCTTGCCCGCGGCCCGGGCCGCCTCGAGATAGGGAGCGGCGGTGGAATTCACCCTGTCGTCGCGTTCTGCCAGCAGGATCAGGAGGGGTGAATGCAGGCGCGCCGCCTCGGCGGGAGCGGGCGCCGGGCCGTAGAAGGATACCCCGCCGGCGATCGCCGTTCCGGCCGCGAGCGTGACACGGTGGACCATCATCCCGCCCCAGCAAAAGCCGGTCACGCCGACCTTGCGGCCGCCGCCGGCGAGGATATTCGCCACCGCCGCCCCGTCGGCCACCGCCTGCGTCAGGTCCAGTGCGCCGATCATCTCGCGGGCGCGATCCTCATCGGCGGGCGTGCCGCCGGCGGCGGTGAGGAAATCCAGCGCATGTGCCTCGTATCCCGCCAGCGCCACGCGGCGCGCGACGTCGCGGATGTGCGGCGTCAGGCCGCGATTCTCGTGGATCACGATCACTGCGGGGCGGTCCGTCGGGCCGCGCGGGCGCACGCGGTAGCTTGCGATGCGCCGATCCATGGTGACCGGCAGGCTGACCATCGCCGCATCGAGCCGCCGGTCGTCCTCGGCCACCAAGGGCGCGGCGCTGGCGCTGCCCGGAATGCCGGCGAGCAGCGGGCTGGCGGCCGTCGCGCCGCCGGCGATCCGCGTCAGCTCGGCCATGAAGGCGCGACGGTCCATGCCGCCATGGGTGAAGCGGTCGTAGAGGCGGATCGCGGCCCGGCGCTGGTCCTCGCTCATCGGCTCAGGCCGCCGGCTCGGCCATTCGCGGCGGTGTAACCTTGGCCATGTCCGCGTCGTCGAGTGAGGCGGCGCGCTTCGCGGCCTCGCGTTCGCTAAGCCGGGCGGAATAGGCCTCGAAGGCGGGGCGCTTCTCCATCGTACCGAATTGGAGGCCCCAGCCGATCTGCGCGCCGACATAGACATCGGCGGCGGTGAATTGATCGCCGCAAATCCAGGCGGGACCGGACACGGCGCTTTCCAGCGCGTCCATCACGCTTTCGAACGTGCCATAGCCGGCCATCATCGCCTTGTCGGCCGGGGCGAGCAGTCCCATCGCCTTGGCGGTGACGGCGCTTTCCAGCGGACCGGCGGCGAAGAACAGCCAGCGATAATAAGTGCCGCGTTCGGGTGTACCATGCTGCGGCGCGAGCCCGGCCTGAGGGAAGGCGTCGGCGAGATAGGCGCAGATCGCCGCGCCTTCGGTCACCACGACGTCGCCATGCTTGATCGCCGGAACCTTGCCCATCGGGTTGATCGCCAGATAGTCCGCGCCCTTCATCGACCCGCCATATTCGAGCAGCACCGTTTCATAGGGTTGCCCAACTTCCTCGAGCATCCAGCGGGCGATCCGGCCACGCGACATCGGGTTGGTGTAAAAGGTCAGGCTGGTCATGATGCGCTCCTCGCGTCGTCGTCAGGGCCCACAGGCATTCTAGCCGCGCCGTGACCCTTTCTTAAGCTCGAAATGCGATAGGCGGCCAAGCGAAATTGGGGGCAGTGATGGACGCCGCGCGCGGACAGTTCAGCGATCCGGCAGTCGAACGCGCGTTTCGGCTGAGCGAGCGCGCGTCCCGCGTCGGCATGGTCCGGCTCTATGGCGCGATCACCTTCGCGGTGATGCTGGCTTATGCGCTGATCAATCCGCTCTTCTTCAGCCACGCCGACCAGGTGCGCTTCACAATCCTCCTGGTCCCGACGCTGGCCGTGATCGCGGGTTATATCGGGCTGACCTACTGGTCCGGTTATGTCGAACGGCCGCTGATCGATTTTGCCTGTCTGCTGGCGCTCGGGCTGCTCGTGATCGCGGACAACAAAGTGTTGTGGGACGAAGCAGCGACGTTTGCCGGCTCGCGGCACGCCAATGTCGGGATAAACTACGCGATTGTCAGCGCCTTCGCGGCGGTGGTGATGGCGGACCGGCCGCGCTGGTTCCGGCTTTGGATTGCGCTGCACGCGAGCGCCTTCGTAGGCTCACTGCTGCTGGTCGAGGATTCGGTCGCGGAGGAGATTTACGCGCTGCTCAGCTATCTGACGGGCGGCGTCATCGGCACTTTCATCAACTGGCAGCTGGGCCGAGCGCATCGCACCGCGTTCGCTTTGCGCGGTGCGCTGGAGGCGGAGCGGGCGAAGACCGAGGAGCTGCTCTACAACGTTCTGCCGGAGACGGCCGCGCGGAGGCTGCGCGAGGGGCAGATTGTGGCCGACGCTTATGGCGACGCGAGCGTGGTGTTCATCGATGTGGTCGGCTTCACCAAGCTCGCGAGCAGCGTGTCGCCCGGCCATCTGATCGAAACGCTGAACGCCTTCTTCAACCTGGCCGACAAATGTGCAGCCGAACATGGCGTGGAGAAGGTGAAGACGATCGGCGACGCTTATCTGGCCGTCGCGGGCGGCAATGTGCCCGCTGCAAACAGCGCGGATGCGGCAATCGCGTTCGGGCAGGCGGTGATTGCCGGGCTGGCGGAAGTTCGCGCAGAGACCGGACTGCCCCTGCAGGTACGGGTTGGCATCCACAGCGGCCCGGTGGTCGGCGGCGTGATCGGCGCGACGCGCATGGCCTATGACTATTGGGGCGAGACGATGAACATGGCGGCGCGGCTGGAAGGGCAGGCAGAGCCGGGAGGCATCGCCGTGTCCGAAAGCGCTTTTCTGCGCACACGCCGCAAGGAGCTGTTCCAATTGCCGGAGACGGTAGCCTTGAAGGGCGTCGGCGACGCGCCAGTCTACCGGATCAAACCTTCGGAACCGCCGCGCCTCGCGCTCGCGGGCTGATCAGCCAAAAGCATGGCGCAGGCGCAGCGACACCGCCGGGTGGCCGCTGCGCTCGCGATACTCGACCAGACTGGGCGTGGGGCTGGACCGGTCCGGCGCGTAGAAGGTGCGGACCCGCGTGAATTTGACGTCGAAGATGTTCTCGGCGCGCAGCGAGACGGTGGTGCGCGGCGTCATCCGATATTCGGCGAACGCCTCGACGAACGGCTCGAAACCGTTGGGCACGTCCACTTCATTGCGCCGGTAGAAGCGGGTCGCGGGGCTGGCGAAATAGTCGATGCCCCAGGCGAACTGGCCGCGATCCTGGCGGAAACCTGCGCGCAACTCCCATTCGTTGAAACCGGAAAAGGCGCGATCCCGGCCGGTATAGGGATCTTCGACCGACGTGTCGCGGAGCGTGCCGTTGAGTGTGAAGCGTCCGCCGCCGATGCCGAAGCGGTCGAGCGGTGCATCGAGCGACCCGCGCAGGAACGCGAGGCGACCGCTGCCGAGATTGCCGGGGGCGTCGAACCCTTCCGGCGTCGGCACGCGGTCCTGCAATTGTTCGATCTGCTGATAGCCGAGTTCCAGCCGCGCCTGCCCGTCACCCAGAATCGGCCGTTCGATCGTCGCCAGCACTTCCCATGCGCGCTGAGGCCGCAGATCGGCATTGCCGCCGGTGACGCGATCGTTTGAGAGTTCGGCAGCGCTGATGAAATCGTTGAAGTCGAGCTGCGCGACGGTGCGACTGAGCGCGAGCTGCGTCCGCCAGCCGTCACCCGGCCGCCAATCGAGCACCAGCCGGGGCTTGAGGAAGCGAAGCGTGCGTTCGGACGTGGCATCGCCGGTGACGGTAAGCCGTGAGGCCTCGAGCGTCAGGCCGCCGTCGATGCGGAAATTCGGCGCGAGCTGGCGGCCGGCATTGACGAAGACTTCGCTGCGATATTCGGTGACGGTGGCCTGGTCGATCGGCAGGTCGATGCGGGTGCGCGCGCCGCCGGGCTGGATGGCGAACAGGTTCACGTCCGACCGGAGTTGGTTGAACGCGCCTTCGGCCCCTGCCTCGAAATTCCAGCCGCCGTCGCTGCGTGCCCAGGTGAGGCGCAGTACCGCCTCGTCGCGGCGGTCGATGACGTTCTGCGAAAAGCCGCCGGTGACTGTGTTCACCACCCGATTGAGCGATTCTTCCAGATTGTCGCGGTCACGGCGCGTGAACAGGCCGATCAGCTTCAGCCCGCCGCCCGCCAAAGGCCGGGTGATGTCGCCGCCGATCTCGAACTCCGTCCGTTCAAAGTCCTGCACCAGCCGGTCGTCGCGGATCGGGCCGGAGGCCGGGAAGACGGCATTGGCCTGGCCCAGAAAGAAGTCGCCCATCGCGAAGCGGGCGTTCAATCGCGCCGAGCGATTCTCGCCCTGCTCCAGCGCCCAAGAGCCGCTGACGAAGGCAAGCTGATCGGTGATGTCATTATACTTTTCGCGCAGTTCCAGCTGCGTGCCGCCGGGCAAAGCGGTCAGCAGGTCGATGCCTTCCTCCGGCCCGTGGCGATTGTTGAAGCCTGCCGAAAGATTGAAGGTGGATTGGCCGCGGCGGAGGAGGGCGGAGACGGTGCCCTGGGGCGTGATCTGCCCGGAGAAATCGCGGCGCAGGGATAGGTCGATCGTACCCGACAATCCCCCCTCGGCATCGAGGACGAGGTTCGCGACTTGTGCGCGTCCTGTGAATTCCGCGCCAAAAGCCTCGCCGCTGGCGACCTCGACACGCAGTACGCGTCGAGCCGGGATGCGGGCGAGGATCGTCTCGAGCGCGTCGCTCTTGGAACTGGGCCGCGCGCCGTTGATGACGACATTGCCCGCGGCGCCGCCGAAGCCGCGCACGTCCTGCGCGCCGCTGTCGATGGTAAAGCCGGGGACGCGGCGGATCACATCCAGCGCGGTCGACGGTGCGAAGGGCGCGAAATAGCCGGCGGGATAGCTTTGCCGGTCTGCCGGCGATGCGGCGGCGCTTGCGGGCGACGGTTCGCCTTCAGCTTCGGGCTGGCCTGCCTGGGCAGCGGCGGGGGATCCGGCAGCCGCCATGGCGAGGGCAGCTGCGCCGAAGGGGAGAATCAAGCGCAACCTGCACCTCGCTGGGGGTTGCCGGCCCCCTCCACCATACTGGTGGGCCTGGTCGCATGATGGAACGGGCCGGCAACGCTACGGAAGAGCAAGCCGGCCCGCATTTCATCGCGCTTTCGACCAAGCGCAGATCCGCTTCGGCGAAGGGCGGGTCAGGCCTGCGCCTCTGGCGCCTCCGGCTCCTTGTCCGACTTCTTGGCGAGCTTGGGCGCGGCCTTCTTCTTCCCCTTCACCGCCTTGGGCGGGGCGGAGACGATCTCGAACGCGAGGGCGCCGTCCTTCATGCGGACCTTGACCTCGCCGCCATGGACCAGCTTGCCGAACAGCAGTTCCTCGGCGAGCGGCTGCTTGATCTTTTCCTGCACGAGGCGGCCCATCGGGCGGGCGCCGTAGAGCTTGTCGTAGCCGCGTTCGGTGAGCCAGGCGCGGGCATCCTCGTCCAGATCGATATGGACGTTGCGGTCGGCCAGCTGCAATTCGAGCTGCAGGATGAACTTGTCCACGACCCGCGCGACCACTTCCGGCGGCAGATAGCCGAACGGGACGGTGGCATCGAGGCGGTTACGGAATTCCGGCGTGAACATCTTCTTGATCGCCTCGTCGCCGGCATCCTCTTTCGAGATGTTGCCGAAGCCGATGCCCTCGCTCGCCATGTCGGACGCGCCGGCATTGGTGGTCATGATCAGGATCACGTTGCGGAAATCGACCGTCTTGCCGTGGTGATCGGTGAGGCGGCCATTGTCCATGATCTGCAGCAGGATGTTGAAAAGGTCCGGATGCGCCTTCTCGATTTCGTCGAGCAGGAGCACGCAATGCGGCTGCTGGTCGATCGCGTCGGTCAGAAGCCCGCCCTGGTCGAAGCCGACATAGCCGGGAGGCGCGCCGATCAGGCGGGAGACGCTGTGGCGCTCCATATACTCCGACATGTCGAAGCGTTGCAGCGGGATGCCCATGATCGACGCCAGCTGCCGTGCGACTTCGGTCTTGCCGACGCCGGTAGGGCCGCTGAACAGATAATTGCCGATCGGCTTGTCGGGATCGCGCAGGCCGGCGCGGCTGAGCTTGATCGCCGAGGACAGGACCTCGATCGCCTTGTTCTGGCCGAACACGACGCGCTTCAGGTCGCGCTCCAGATCCTGCAGCACGGCCTTGTCGTCGGCGCTGACCGACTTCGGCGGGATGCGGGCGATGGTGGCGATGACCTGCTCGATCTCGCGGGTGGTGATCGTCTTCTTGCGGCGGCTGGGCGGCACCAGCATCTGCATCGCGCCGACCTCGTCGATCACGTCGATCGCCTTGTCCGGCAGTTTGCGGTCGTTGATGTAGCGGGCCGATAGCTCGACCGCCGATTTGATCGCATCGGGCGTGTATTTGACCGAGTGATGCTCCTCGAACGCCGAGCGCAGGCCGGCGATGATCTTGATCGTGTCCTCGATCGTCGGCTCGTTGATGTCGATCTTCTGGAAGCGCCGGAGCAAAGCCCGGTCCTTCTCGAAATGATTGCGGAATTCCTTGTAGGTGGTCGAACCGATGCAGCGGATCGTGCCGCCCGACAGAGCCGGCTTCAGCAGGTTTGACGCGTCCATCGCGCCGCCGCTGGTGGCGCCGGCGCCGATCACGGTGTGGATCTCGTCGATGAACAGGATCGCGTCGGGGAGCTTCTCAAGCTCGTTGACGACCTGCTTGAGGCGCTCCTCGAAATCGCCGCGATAGCGGGTGCCGGCCAGCAACGCGCCCATGTCGAGCGAGTAGATCACCGCGGGCTTCAGAACGTCAGGAACATCGCCCTCAATGATCTTGCGCGCGAGGCCTTCGGCGATGGCGGTTTTGCCGACGCCGGGGTCGCCGACGTAGAGCGGGTTGTTCTTCGAGCGGCGGCAGAGGATCTGGACGGTACGGTCGACCTCGGCCGAGCGGCCGATCAGCGGATCGACCTTGCCGATCTTCGCCTTCTCGTTGAGATCGACGGTGAATTGCTTGAGCGCGGATTCGGCCTTCTTCGGCTTCTCGTCCGCCTTCGGCTCTTCGTTGCTCTTCGTCTCCGCCGGCTGGGCGGCGATCGCCTCGCCCTTGCCGACGCCGTGGCTGATGTAGGTGACGGCGTCGAGCCGGCTCATATCCTGCTGCTGCAGGAAATAGACGGCATAGCTTTCGCGCTCGGAGAACAAGGCCACGAGCACGTTGGCGCCGGTCACTTCGTCGCGGCCCGAGGACTGGACGTGCAGGATGGCGCGCTGGACGACGCGCTGGAAGCCGCTGGTCGGGGTCGGGTCGGTCTCACCCTCGATCTTCAGCGCCTCGAGCTCATTGTCGAGATAATGGACGACCGCTTCCTTCAGCTCGCTCGTCTGCACGCCGCAGGCCGCCATCACGCGGCTGGCATGCGTGTCGTCGATGAGCGCGAGGAGAAGATGCTCGAGCGTGGCATATTCGTGCCGGCGGCTGCTGGCCGCGGACAGGGCATTGTGCAGGGTCTGCTCGAGATCACGGGCGAAGGACGGCATTCAAAACACTCCTACCGGCCCGGGAGGAGGATCTCCGGCGGGCCACCTGGCCTCAATGTCTGCCCTCCCGCCGCCGCCATCAAGGGGCAGAGGCGAAAAAGCCGGGTCAGGAGACGCCTAGAATCCCCTAGTCCGGCTTCTTGAATAGACTCTCGGCGGTTTCCCGGAAGTTAACCGAATTTTCCAGCTTCGCCTTAACCCTGCCGATCTCCGCCTCCAGCGCGGCGATGCGGGCGTGCAACTCCTCGACGGAGAGCGGATCGAGGTCCTGCCTGCCGAGCAGGACGAGCGGATCGTCCGGCTTGTTCGGCAAAAGTTCGTCCCAGTCCATGCGGCGGAGCGTTGACCCTTGCCGCGGCCAAGTCAATATTCGCGCCACGGGGGCAAGCGGGCATGGCGGATATTCCGGACGAGATGATCGCGATCGACCCGTCCGGGCCGGGCGGCCCGGAGGTGCTGGTTCCGGTGCGGCGGCCAGTGCCCGAGCCCGGGCCGGACGAGGTGCTGATCAAGGTCGCGGCGGCTGGGGTGAACCGGCCGGACGTGCTGCAGCGGCGCGGGCTTTATCCGCCCCCGCCGGGCGCGCCGACGATTCCGGGCCTGGAAGTCGCCGGGACGATCGTCGCGATGGGCGATGGCGTCGCCTACGAGCTGGGCGGGACGGCGGTGTGCGCGCTGATTCCGGGCGGCGGCTATGCGGAATATGCGGTGGCGCATGCCGATGTGCTGCTGCCGGTGCCACCGGCGCTGACCATGGTCGAGGCGGCGGCGATGCCGGAAACCCTGTTCACCGTCTGGGTCAACCTGTTCGAGCGGGCCTATGCGCGTGAGGGCGAGACGGTGCTGGTCCACGGCGGCACCAGCGGCATCGGCACGATGGCGATCGCGCTCGGGCAATTGTTCGGGCTGAAGATGATCGTCACCTGCGGATCCGACGAGAAATGCGCGCGGGCGCTGGACCTGGGCGCAGCACGGGCGGTGAATTACCGCGAAGAGGATTTCGTTGAGGCTGTTCGCGCCGAAACCAAAGGCCGGGGCGTCGATGTGGTGCTCGACATGGTTGGCGGCGATTACGCGCCCCGCAACCTGGAATGCCTTGCGGAGGATGGCCGGCACGTCTCGATCGCGGTTCAGCGCGGAGCGACGGCGGAACTCAACCTCTTCAGGATCATGCAGCGGCGGCTGACGCTCACCGGATCGACGCTGCGGCCGCGACCCGCGAGCTTCAAGGCTCTGGTTGCGGCGGAGATCGCCCGCACCGTCTGGCCGCAGGTCGAGCGGGGTGAACTGAAGCCGGTGATCGACACGACTTTCGCGCTCGCCGACGCAGCGGATGCGCATCGGCGGATGGAAGCGGGCGAGCATGTGGGGAAGATCGTGCTGGTGTCGGGCAGTGAAGCCTAGCGGGATCCCCGCTTTCGCGGGGATGACGGAATGGGGGGCGACGGGAATGGTGAAGAAGATCAAACCCTATTGGGTCGTGGCCGGGCTGCTGGCGGTGTTCCTCATCGTGAACATGGTGGTCACGAACCGGCCGCTCTCCGGCTACAAGATGCTACAGATCGAGGAAATCGCGACCCTGCCGGATACGCCCGAACTGGCGGACGTGCGCCGCTACACACAGATCGGATCGGGCAACATTCCGCATATGCGTGGCAACGGTACGCCGATCGCCAATCCACCGCTGAAGGTCGGGTGGGTCTATGAGGAACGTGGCATCATGGGCCTGCCTTATTGGGCCACCGACGTGTCGACCGGGCCATCCCTCTATTACGACACCGGCTATGGCTACCAGATCGCCGGGGTCGCGCCGGGGCAGGTGGCATTGCTGGAACAGAAAGCCGGCAGCCCGATCCTGACCGGCTACAGCTTCAATGGCTGGCGTTACATGTGGGGCTGGATCTTCCCGCTGACCCTGATCCTGCTCGCCTGGCTGTGGGTGCGGGAGCGCAATGCGGCCGAGGATGCGCGCTGGTCTTATGACGAGCCGACGGCCGAGCCATGACCGAGACGCGACCCATCCTCCACGAATATGCCGCGTCAGGAAATTGCTACAAGATCCGGCTGACCGCGGCGATACTCGGGATCGGGCTGGAGCGGCGGCAATATGACATATTGGCGGGGGAGACGCGGACGCCGCACTTCCTTGCCAATGTGAATAGCAATGGCCGCATTCCGGTGCTGCAGATTGGCGACCGCTTTCTTCCGGAAAGCAATGCGGCCTGTTTCTTCCTGGGCGACGGCACGCGGCTGGTGCCGGCGGGAGCATTCGAGCGGGCGGACATGCTGCGCTGGATGTTCTGGGAGCAATATAATCACGAGCCGAACATCGCGACCCTGCGCTTCTGGCTCGCCTTTGTCGGGCCGGAGAAATTGAGCGACCTGCAGCGGGCGCAGATGGACGGGAAAAGCGCGGCGGGCGAGGCGGCGCTGGAATTGATGAACCGTCATCTGGCGGCGCGGCCCTGGTTCGTGGGGGAGAGCATCAGCCTCGCCGATATCGCGCTCTACGCCTACACCCATGTCGCCGAGGAGGGCGGGGGGTTCGACCTGTCGCTCCATCCGCATGTCCAGGACTGGATCGCTCGGGTCGAGCGGGAGCCGGGCTATCTGGCGATCACTGCCTAGGCCTGCCGTCCCGACAAAAAGAAAGGGACGGAAGCGTTGCCGACCGGAGGCTGCTTCCGTCCCATCGTCAGGGGGAACCAAGTGGATGCGGATAGATACGCATGGGGCGTGCCAGAATGCGCGCGCCGCGAATTTCCGCGGCACGCGATGGTCAACCGCCCGTTTACGCTTTTCGTCAGTGTAAAATCTCCCGACGATTTCGGCTCCGCAAGCCATTCACTTGGCGTTCAGCGATGCGATTACATCTGTAATCGCAAGCGGCCCGCAGGCCGGCGGGAGGGTTCGTATGGAGCGTATCGGCGAGGCCGAGTTCGCGGTGATGGAGGTGCTGTGGGACACAGCGCCGCTGACCGCCGCCGAAGTGGCCGAGCGCGCGCCGGCCGATCGCGGCTGGAGCCTCGCGACGGTCAAGACGATGCTCGGCCGCCTGCTCGCCAAGGGCGTGCTCACCCATGAGGAAGAGGGGCGCCGCTATCTGTATCGCCCGGCTTTGTCGCGCGACGATTATCTCGCGCAGGAATCGGCGCGGCTGGTGGACCGGCTGTTCGGCGGCAAGGTGACGCCTCTGGTCGCACACCTCGCCCAGCGCGACCGGCTCAGCCCGAAGGACATTGCCGAGATCGAGGCCCTGCTGAAGGCGCTGAAGCCATGACCGCTTCGCCATTTCTCGCCTGGCTGCTGGAAAATCTCGTCTGGACGAGCGCGGCGATGCTGCTGGTGCTGGCGATCCGCCGTCCGGTCGCGGCCACGTTCGGCGCGGGCGCGGCCTATGCCCTCTGGCTGATCCCGCTCTGCCGGCTGCTGGCGCCACCGGCCGACTGGTTTTCGGCCTGGCTGGCCACACCTTTGCCATCGCTCCCGCAATTGATCGTCCTCGTCGACGACGGCGCGGGCGCGGCGCCTCTGCCGCTTGACGGGTCCGGGCAGTGGGCGCCCATCCTGCTCGCGGTATGGGCCGGAGGCGCCTTTCTTTTCCTTGCGTTGCAGGCGGTTCGATACCGTCTTTTCCTCGCGCGCCTGACACCGCTGGCCGATGCCGGGACGCATCGCGGCGTGCCGCTGGTGACGAGCGAAGCGGCCGAGGGTCCGCTGGCGCTGGGTCTGATCCACCGCCGGATCGTCCTGCCGGCCGATTTCTCCAGGCGCTATACGGCGGAGGAGCAGCGCCTCGCGCTCGATCATGAGGCCTATCATCACCGCCGCCGCGACATCCTGACCAATCATTTCGCGCTCGCGATCCTGGCGCTGAACTGGTGCAATCCGCTTGCCTGGCTCGCCTTCCGCGCCTTCCGCGCCGATCAGGAATTGTCCTGCGACGCCGCCATCGCCTCATCCGCAACCCCCGAGGAGCGCAGCGACTATGCCCGCGCCCTCGTCAAATCCGCGAGTCCTCCCGGTTTGGTTTCAGCCTGCCCGCTGAACGGGGCCGATCAATTGAAACGGAGATTGAAGATGTTGAACCGTCACCGCCGCGAACCCCGCCGCCTGCTGGCCGGCAGCGCGATCGCGGTCAGCCTGGCCGCGGTCAGCCTGACGATCGGCGCACCGGGCCTCGCGCAGCCCGCCAGCCCGGCCGCGTCCGGGCAAACGAGTGTGCGGATTGCCGCTCCCGCTGCGCCTGGAGCCGCCGAAGTGCGCCGTCTCGACGTGACGAGCGAGTTCGTCACGGTCAGGGAGCGGCCGACCGAGCGGTCCGACCAGCTGAATCTGGTGCAGGAGCCGGCGCGCGACCGGACGCGCGTCATCATCATGGATCGCCGCGAAGGCGGGGAGGCATCGACCACGGAACGGACCGAGCGCCGCGAAATCCGCATTCGCCGCAACAGCGACGGGACCATCACCACGGAGGGTCTCGATCCCGAAATGCAGCGCCGGATCGAAGGCTGCCGCGACGGCAATAACGAACTGGTGAACCTGAACGAAGGCAATAACAGCCAGCATACGCGCGTCGTCATTTGCAGCCGGGGCGGCAATGCCGGCACGACCAGTGTCGAGACACTGCAGCGGGCGCGCGAGCGTATCGCCGGCAATGACGATATGAGTGCCGAGACGAAGCAGCGGGTGCTCGCGGAACTCGACCGGGCCATCGCCCGCGCCCGTTCCGGCAACTGACGTTCTTCCCCGTGCGGCGCTTCCATGAAGCATCATGGGGCGCCGCATACTGGCCGGGCCGTTCGCGGGATCGCCGTTAGCGGTGGCGCAAAAACGGCCTTGCCTATCTGTGGTACCATTTTAATACAGCATAACAGTCAAAGAGCCGCTCAAGCGGCCATGGACGCGGGGCGACAAGGGGCCTTTAAGATGACGATCAATCGCAAGCTTGCGCTCCTGGCGTTGTTCGCCGGGACGTCCACCATTTCGTTCGCCGCGACCGCCGGGCAGCCCGCTCCGCAGGCGCAGGCGGCCGGCGCCACGCGGGTCTGGCCGCATCAGGGCGGCGATCTGCAGCCCGATCCGGCCGCGCGCTTCGGCGTGCTGCCCAACGGCATGCGTTATCTGATCTACCGCAACGTCACGCCGCCCGGCCAGGTCGCGGTGCGGTTCCGCATCAGCGCGGGCGACCTGATGGAGACGGACGAGCAGAACGGCCTCGCCCACTTCATCGAGCATATGGCGTTCAACGGCACGACCAATATTCCCGAAGGCGAATATGTCCGCATCCTCGAGCGCCAGGGCCTGGCCTTCGGGCGCGACACCAATGCGTTCACGGCGCCGGACCAGACGGTCTATGAGTTAAATATCCCGGCGGCGAACGGCGAGAAGGTCGACACCGCTTTGATGATCATGCGCGAGGTCGCGGGCGAAATCCTGTTCGGGGCCGAAGCGATCGACCGCGAGCGCGGCATCATCCAGTCCGAGGATCGCAGCATGTATGCCCCCGCGCGCCGGGCGCAGGTGATGCGCGACCAGTTCCTGATGCGCGGGCAGCTGGTCTCGCGCCGGCTCGACATTGGCAGCCTCGACGTGATCCGGACCGCACCGCGCGACCGGTTCGTCGACTATTACCGCAAATATTACCGGCCCGAGCGCGCGACTCTGGTGATCGTCGGCGATGTCGACCCGGCCGAGGTCGAAGCCAAGATCCGCAGCCGGTTCGAGGGCTGGCGGAACAATGCTCCGGCCGGGGGTGAGCCCGATCAGGGCCGTCCGGCGGCGCGTCCGTTCGAAGCGGGCAGCGCGGTGCTGGAAGGGGCGCTGCGCGACGTCAGTGTCAACTACATCCGCCCCTACACCCAGGTGACCGACAGCCGCGCGGAGCGGGTCAAGGGGCTGCGCGAAACGCTCGCGCTGGCCGTGCTCAACCGCCGCCTGCGCCGTATTTCGGAAGGCGCCGACGCGCCCTTCGCCAATGCCGGCGCCTTCAATTTCGATCGCTACCAATCGGCCGAGCACACCATGATCCGCGCCGAGCCGAAGCCCGGCCAATATGACGCTGCAACGCGAGTGCTCGAGCAGGAAATCCGCCGGCTCGTCGAGCATGGCATTCTCGACGCCGAACTGCAGCGCGAGATTGTCGATATGCGCACCGCCTTCCAGACCGCGGTCGCGGGCGCGGCGACAAGGCCGACCACGCAGCTGGCCGGCCAGTTCATCGCGGCGCTGAATGCCGACATGGCAATCCTCTCGCCCACGCAGGTGCTGGCCGTGTTCGAGGAAGCCGTACGCGGCTTCGACGGCCGCACCGCTCACCAGATGGTGCGGCGGCTGCTGACGGGCAGCGAACCCTTGCTGTTCGCGACCAGCCCCGATGCGATTCCGGGTGGCCATGAACGGCTTGCCCAGGCCTACAGCCAAGCGCGGACCGCAGCGGTGACAGCGCCGGTGGCGACTGCCGCCCGGGCCTGGCCCTATACCAGTTTCGGCACGGCGGGCCGGGTGGTCGAACGCGAGGAGATTGCCGATCTCGGCGCGACCCGGGTTCGCTTCGCCAACGGTGTGACGATGATCGTGAAGCCGACCGAGTTCGAGCAGGGCCGGGTGATGGTCAATGCGCGGATCGGCGGCGGTCGGCTGGCGATGGGACCCGAACTGGTCACCGCGCCGCTGACGCAGGGTGCGTTCCGTGACGGCGGGCTGGAGCAATTGAACGAAGAGGAATTGCGCGAGGCGCTGGCCGGCAAGGTGACGACCGCCAATTTCGGCATCGGTGACGACGCTCTGACGTTGGGCGGGGTAACGCGACCCGAGGATCTGGCGGTGCAGATGCAGCTGCTGGCGGCCTATGTCGCCCATCCCGGCTGGCGCGAACAGGCGTTCGGGCGCCATCGCGCGATGCTCGGCAATGTGCTGGGCGCTGTCAATTCCTCGCCGATGAACGTGACGCTCAGCCAATTGGGCAAGCTGACCCGCTCGGGTGACGGGCGCTGGGGCTTCCCGAGCGCCGAGCAGCTCGCCGGGGCGCAACTCGCGCCGCTGCGGGCCGCGATCGATCCGATGCTGCGCAGCGCGCCGCTGGAGATCACGGTGGTCGGCAATATCAGCGTCGACGAGGCGATCCGTCAGGCCTCCACCACCTTCGGCGCTTTGCCGCAGCGCCAGGCGCAGGCGCCCCGTCTGCCGGGCGCCGAGCGCATCGCCTTCACGCGGGCAAGTGAGATGGCGCGGCTGCGTCATTCCGGCCGTCCGGACGTCGCCTTCGGCATGATCGCGTGGCCGACCGACGACTTTTACGACAGCCCGGCCGACGCACGGGCGGTGCAAATGCTTCGCGCCGTCATGCAGTTGCGCGGGATCGACAAGTTGCGCGAGGAACTGGGCGCGACCTATTCGCCGGTGGTTTTGAACGAGGCGTCCGAAGTGTTCGACGAGTTCGGCTTCATGATGATGGGTGCCGAGGTGAATCCGTCGCAGCTCAACCAGCTGCTCGAAGCAGTCACCGAGGTCGCCGAGGATCTGAAGTCGCGCGAGGTTACCGCCGACGAACTCGCCCGCGCCCGCGAGCCGATCCTCACGGCGCTGGCCAATGATCGCAACACCAACGCTTTCTGGCTGAGCAGGCTCTCCGGCGCGACTTGGGAACCCCGGCGGCTGGAGACGATCCGCACCACCGAGGCGGGGCTGCGGGCGATCACCCCGGCGGACATTCGCCGCGTGGCGCAGCGTTACCTGAACCCGGCGCGTGCCTATCGCCTCGCGGTGGAACCGCCCGCGGCGGCGCCTGCCGGCTGAGATATCGGCACCCGGCGAAAGGGCGGCATTGCCTTCCTTTTGCCGGGTGCCGATGCCACATAGGCGCGGTGGAGAACGCCGCTGACATTTTGTTCGAACAGGCCGCGCCCGGCATCCGCCGGCTGCTCGCCCCGAATCCGTCGGCTTTCACCTTCACCGGCACACAAACCTATGTGATCGGGACGGGCGACGTGGCGGTGATCGATCCGGGGCCGGACGACCCCGCCCATGTCGCGCATCTGCTGAAGGCGCTCGGCGGCGAGAAGGTGGCCTCGATCCTCGTCACCCACACCCACCGCGATCACAGCCCGGCCAGCCGGCCGCTTGCGGCGGCGACCGGCGCGCCGATCCTGGGCTGCGCGCCGCTCGCCATCCCCGATGACGGGCCGCGCGCCGATGCGGGGTTCGACTTCGATTATGCGCCGGATGTCGTGCTGGGCGATGGCGGCCGGGTATCGGGCGACGACTGGACGCTGGAGGCGGTAGCGACGCCGGGTCATACCTCGAACCATCTCTGCTTCGCCTGGCCGGAGCGCGGCGCCTTGTTTACCGGCGATCATGTCATGGGCTGGTCGACCACCATCGTCTCGCCGCCGGACGGCGACATGGCGGCCTATATGGCCAGCCTGGAGCGGCTGCTGGAGCGCGACGATCTGGTCTATTATCCCACGCATGGGCCGGCGATCACGGAACCGAAAGCGCATGTCCGCGCTCTGATCGCGCACCGCAAGTCGCGGGAGGCGCAGATTCTCGCGGCGCTCGAGGACGGGGAGGGGATCATTACCGACATGGTGCCTGTGCTGTACCGAGAGACCGATCCGGGCCTGTATCCGGCCGCGGCGCGATCGGTGCTGGCGCATCTGCTCGACCTGGAGGCACGCGGGCGTGTGCGGCGCTCCGGCGAGCAATGGCGGCTGGCGGCATGAGGCGGCTTTCGGGCGTCGGCAGCCTGGCGCGGCAATATAAATGGGCGATTCCGGTCGGCATCATTGCCGGCCTGCTGCTCGCCGGCTTCTTCATGCTGCGCTGGATGGGCAGCTGGTTCGAAGCGCCGGCGCCGCAGACGATCGCGTCGGCCAGCCTGCAATCGATGCGCGAGCAGCAACGGCTGACCACCTTGTCCGCGCGCTATGTTGCCGTGGTTACCTCCACGCAGACGCGGGCAGGCGGCGCGCTGGAGGCGCAGAAGACGCTGATCATGCCGGGCGACGTGCGTTACGAGGTCGATCTCGCGGCGCTGCGGCAGGAGGATCTGCGCTGGGATGAGGGGACGCGGACGCTCAGCGTCACCTTGCCGCCCCTGCAAATCTCGCAGCCGGCGGTCGATTTGAACGCGGTGCAGGAAATCCGGAACAACAGTCTGCTGTTCACCCTGACTGACGCCGAACGGACGCTGGACGGCGCCAATCGCGACGCGGCGCTCCGTTCGCTCGCCCAGCAGGCGCAGCAGGCATTGCCGATCCGCACCGCGCGGGAGTCGGCCAAGCGGGCGATTGCGCGCAGCTTCGCCATGCCGCTGCGCGCGGCGGGGCTGGAGGTGAATGTCGAGGTCCGCTTCGCCGACGAGCCGGGCGACGAGCCGAGCTATGTCGATCAGTCGCGGTCGATGAACGAAGTGCTGGGGCGGCCGGTCGAGGTCAGCGACAAATAGGCCGCGAGGGCCTGTCAATTCCGCGAATAAATCCTACATTCCGCTTCGGAGGGAAGCCTGAATGAACGCACCGAATATGCGCCTGACCGGGCTGGATCTGCGCGCCGAGATCGAGCGGCTGCGTAAGGAACGCAATGCCGTCATCCTCGCCCATTATTACCAGAAGCCGGAATTGCAGGACCTCGCCGATTTCGTCGGCGACAGCCTGGACCTGTCGAAGAAGGCGGCGAGCACGGAAGCGGACGTCATCGCCTTTTGCGGCGTGCGCTTCATGGCGGAGACGGCGAAGATCCTCTCGCCCGACAAGATTGTGGTGCTGCCGGACATGGATGCTGGCTGCTCGCTTGAGGACAGCTGCCCGCCGGAGCAGTTCAAGGCGTTTCGCGAGGCCAATCCGGACCATATCGCGCTCACCTACATCAATTGCTCGACCGAGGTGAAAGCGCTCAGCGACATCATCGTCACGTCGAGCAGCGCGGACATCATCCTCAAGCAGATCCCGCCGGAACAGAAGATCATCTTCGGCCCGGACCGCAATCTCGGCGGCTATCTGGCGCGCAAGACGGGGCGCGACATGCTGCTGTGGCCCGGCGTGTGCATCGTGCACGAAGCGTTCAGCGAGACGGAGTTGCTGAAGCTGAAGGCGCAATATCCGGGCGCGCCGGTGCTGGCGCATCCGGAATGCCCGCCGCACGTGCTGGATCATGCCGATCATGTCGGCTCGACCCGTTCGATCCTGGAACATGCTTTGGCCAGTCCCAGCGAGATCATGATCGTCGCGACTGAGCCGCACATCATGCACCAGATGGAGAAGGCCGCGCCGCACAAGACCTTCATCGGGGCGCCCGGCGCGGACGGGAACTGCAACTGCAACATGTGCCCGTACATGGCGCTGAACACGCTGGAGAAGCTCTACCTCGCGCTGCGCGACCTGGAGCCGCGTATCGAGATCGAGGAGAGCCTGCGGGTCGCCGCGAAGAAGCCGCTCGACCGGATGCTGGAAATGGCCGGCGGTACGGTCGGCAAGGGCGATGTCGGCAAGCCTTTGGTCTCGGGGGACTGACGGCTTCGTGGCCTTCACGCTCGACCGTTTCGATCTCGACGCTTTCGTCGCGTCCACGCTCGCCGAGGATCTCGGCGATGGCGGGGACATCACTTCAGCCGCGGTGATCCCCGCCGATGCGGCGTTCGCCGGCGTCATGGACAGCCGCGATGCGATCGTCGTTGCGGGTCTGCCGATTGCCGAGGCCTTCTTTCGCGCGCTCGATCCGGCGGTGGAGATCGAACTTTTGGCCGGAGAGGGAGAGTCCGTCCCGGGTGGGTCCGATCTGATGCGTTTGCGCGGGAACGGCCGGGCGATGCTGACGGCGGAGCGGTCGGCGCTGAATACGGTGCAGCATCTCTCCGGCATTGCGACGCTGACGCGGGCCTATGTCGATGCGATCGCCGGCACCGGCGCGACCCTGCTCGACACGCGCAAGACCCTGCCGGGCCTGCGCGTGCTGGAGAAATATGCGACGCGGATGGGCGGCGCGAAGAATCATCGCATGGGCCTGTGGGACGCGGCGATGATCAAGGACAATCATGTCGGCGTCGCCGGCTCCGTCGGCGAAGCGGTGCGCCGTGCGGTCGCGGCGGGGATAAACGAGATTATCGTCGAAGTGGATCGGCTGGAGCAGATCGGGCCGGCACTGGAGGCGGGCGCGACCCATTTGCTGCTCGACAATATGGACGCGGCGACCTTGCGCGGGGCGGTGGCGATCGTCGGCGGTCGCGTGCCGACCGAAGCGAGTGGCGGGATCAACCTGGAGACGATCCGCGCCAAGGCGGAGAGCGGCGTGACCTATGTCTCGGTCGGCCGCATCACCCAGTCCGCGCCCGCCGCCGATATCGGGCTCGACTTCACCGCAGCCTGACTCTCAAGCCGCCAGGTGCGGGTGGTGCTTGTCCAGCCATTTGCGGATCAGCCGGAGATTGCGGGTATTCGAGCGGAAGAAATAATCCGGTACGATGCCGATCACCGGGATCGCGCCAAGCAGCATGTCGAAGCCGATATTGCCGGCCATCCGCGTCACGGTCCATTTCGACACGCCCAGATTGCGCGCTTCCCAGGCGATGTAGGTGCCCATTGCCGCGGCGATCACGGTGCCGCCGAACGGGATGATGTCTAGGATGACATCGAGGCCGAGGCGCTTGTCGGTGCCCGGAATTCGCACGGCCCGTTCGAGCAGATATTCCATCCGGTCCAGCCGCTTGCGGATGCTGGCCGGGGTTCGATAACCGTTCACCGCGGGGTCGGGCATGCTCAATCGTCCTCGCCCATGAGTTCGGTGGGGGCGTGCCGGCCGAAGACATTGGCGCGGAACCGGTCCAGGCGCGGTGCGCGCAGTGACCAGCGCACGGGCTGGCCGATCGGGATGAATGCGCTGGTGCCGACCAGCAGCCGGTCGGCCTGACCCAGCAGCGCCTGCCGCTCGGCCGGAACCTGGGTGTTGCGCGCATCCTCCATCAGCCGGTCGGCTTCTTCGCTGCAGACTGGGCTGACGCCGCAGACGAACTGGCGGAGATACCAGGGGACCAGATCGGCCGGCGCGACCTCGTCGATCAGCCGCAGGTCGGCCTCCGCGTCCGGGGTGACCGCTTCGGCCTCGACCCCGATCGCTCGCCAGTCGCGGCGCAGATGGGCGAAGAGGATGCGGTAGCCGGGGCCGGGCGGCAGCGCGACGCGCAGCGCGGGCCGTTCGGCGCCGGCATATTCGGCGACGATCCGGGCGGCGGTTTCCCGGCGGGCGGCCTGCGCGACGGTGGACCAGTCGGGGACGGCGGCGGCGGCGAATTCGCTGAGGTTTGCCGGGAGCAGCGACATGCGCGGCTGCAGGGTCGTTATGTTGAAACGCGCCTGGATCGCGTCCCGGTCGATCGCCATGGCGAGCGCGTGCCGGTAGCGCGGCTGGGCGAGCGGGCCGGTGGTGCGCACGAAAGCCAGCCCGAACAGGCCGCGCACCGGATCGTAGACCACATGGTCGCGCGAAATCTCGACGGCATTCAGCAGCGGCGCATCGGCGAGCGTGCCGCCGGTGACCAGATCGGCGGCGCCCTGCACGAAGCGGGCGATGGCCGACGCGGCGTCGGAGCCGCCGAGCATGATGTTCGGGCGGGTGTCTTCCGGCGCCTCGCCATCCTCGTCCGGCGGCGGCGGGATCAGACGGAAAATGCCTTCCGTCTCGCCGCCCATGCGGAACGGACCGGTCCCCTCATTGCCCGCGACGATCGCCATTTCCGGCTGGGCGAGCAATTGCAGGAAGTTGGTGCGCGGCGCCTTCAGGCGGATTTCCAGCACATGATCGGTCATCGCCTCGATCCGGTCGATGGCGCCGAGCACGGGTTTCAGCGCGTTGCGGCTGTTGCGCGCGACCGTCGCCCGCAGTCGTTCCGCAACCTGCCGTGCATTCACCGGTTCGCCGCGCGCCCACAGGGTGCGGCGGATGCGGAAGGTGTAGCGGCGGCCATTATCGGAGACGATCCAGCTTTGGGCCAGCGCCGGCTCGATCTCGCCCGCCGCGTCGAACCGCACCAGTCCCTGCGCAACCGTATCGAGCAGCAGCGCCGACGACGGTGTCATCGGATCGCGATTGGGATTGAGCATGGCGGGAGCCGGGCCGATCGCGACGATCCGCACCGGTCCTGTCTGGGGCCGCTCGCAGGCCGCCAGTCCGCCGGCCAGGAGGACAAAAGCGGCGATACGCAAGAGCAGGCGATTCGTCGGCATGCGGCCTTTTACGGCTCCTTCACCGCTTGCGGCTAGTTACCGCGATATGGATTTGGGGTTGCACGGACGGGCTTCCGGTGAGGAAGAGGAGGCACGCGCTTTCATGCCGCGCCGCAGCGTGCGCGTGAAGCTGCAGCAGGCCGCCAGTTTGCGCGGCACCGGCGCGCAGTCGGTCGAGGTTGTCGTGTGCGATCTATCGACCGCCGGCTTCATGGTCGAATGCCTCCGACCGGTGCTGATCGGCTCCTACGTTTCGCTCGATCTGCCGGGGATCGGCCCCGTCCAGGCCCAGGTGCGCTGGCAGCTTGGCGGACGGCTGGGCGCGAAGTTCCTCGATCCGGTCAGCATCTATCGCTGCGCGTGGATGGCGCCGCGGGACTGAGCGGCAACGCCCGGACACATGCGAAGCCGCTGGTGCGGACGGCCGGACTCGAACCGGCACGCCCTGTCGGGCAGAAGATTTTAAGTCCCTTAGAGATATTCCATAAGTCTCAGTATTGATTGATTAAAAAGCCAATGCAGTAGAATAGTGCGCTAATTTAATGCGCTAATCGCTGATGCGCATATGCGGATTTGAGGTCATCGCTGTATGAGGGCGGATGGCTAAGTGGACAGACGACGACATTCTCGCGCTCGACCGGAAGTATGCAGAGCAAGGGCTGCCGCTGCACCAGCGGCCCTTTCGAGCGGCCATGGAGATCATGAAGGTCGAGATAGAGTCCGCGTTCTACGATGGTTCCGATTTTCCCCAGATTGAGCGCGACTATGCACGGCTGATCCCGGAAGTCGATAGCAGCTGGCCAGGAATGGGAATTGGCTTAGTCGGCTCGGTCGACCGGGTCCGCAAAGTGACGCTGCCGGTTGTCTTCGGCCGCATTGCGTTGCAGCCTTGGGAGGCACTGGGATTCAAATCCCTTGAAGAGTGGTGGGAGTGGTGCCGAAAGGACCGGCAGATTGCCGCAGATTCCGCGTACGTCTTCGCCGATTTGCATGATTTCCGGCATGGCCTTGATGAGCTGCGAGGAGCAAGCGCCGAGGCCGCGACTTTGTGGCGCATGGCATCTTCAAATTTAGAAGATTTGGGCGCTCTTCTACCGAGCGCGTTCAGTGTGGACACGGCTATCCAGCCAGTTTGCATGACGGCGGAGCTCTCGCTGAAAGCGCTCTTGGTTCATGAGGGTGTGGACGCGAGCAGCTTCAAGGGAAAGAAGGGCCATGATCTGGCGGGCCTGACGCAGCGTGCTTCGTCTGCTCGGCCGCACCGCGATGACGCGCGCATAGCTGCCGTTATTCATACGCTGCCTGGATACGTTGCGAGCCGTTATAGCCCGGCCGGCCTCACACGACTTCAAGTCGTGCGCTTAGCGCTCGGCGTGCAATTTGTAGCCGCATCCACCGTGCGCCGCCTGACAAACACCGATTTGGCCGCTCAGATGGAGGCGGACGAGTGGCCTGGTCCCCGCGCCGCATTTGTTTGTTGATGCTAGTCTGCCGGCGTCGTCTAGTGCTGAATTAGGCTACGGCCGGCTGCTCACGACGGCCCGCGCCCGACAATTTTCAGATCATTTTGGTCAATAATGCGCCTGCACCGATTGCAGACGTACAGGCTTGTCCACGTGCCTTCCTCAACCGGTTCCAAAATATGACCAGCCGCATCAGAGGGTGAAAATCCGTCGTCCATCGGCCGGTTTCCACACAGGCAATTCCACGCGGTTTCGTCGCCGGGTTCGTGCGAGATTGTTTTCATAAGTGTCTCCTTGAGTTTGGTTTCAGCGCGATCTGAAACCCTGCCCATGTGGCGAACATCGGGGGGCAAGCGGAGTAAGCGGCTTCGCGGGGAACCGGCTGCACGGAATGGAATGAAGGAAGCTGGGCGGAAGGCGCTTCGCAGCGCGCTGGGGGCGGAGCCCCAGTTTGTGTGGATGATGCTAAAGTGAACTGGCGCGAAGCTTCAGATTCACAGATACTGACCCAATGTCGGAGACCAGTACTAAGAGGAAGCGGAATGGGCCTGCAAAACCGGCAAGTCCTGCTGCGAGTGGCCCCGCGGGAAGCGAATTTGAAGCTCAAGTAGGAGCCTCGTACCTGCTCGCACTTCTCCTAGGGTCAGAGCCGAGGGGCCTTCCGGGTACGATCATCGATTCAGTGCTTTTTCAGCGCGCGAGCGAGGGGTACCCACTCGACGACGTCGTAATTCGTGCGCACGATCAGGTGGGTGCTCAGGCAACTCTCGAAATTCAAGTTAAGCGCTCAATCAGTTTTACAGCGTCGGACGAAGTTTTTCGATCTGTCGTTTCTCAAGTGGTTGAGGCCGCCCGGAAGCCGGACTTCTGGGGATCAAAGCACGAATTGGCGGTCGCGACAGCGCGCACGTCGCGAAAGATTGATGGCCCGTACCAAGACGTTTTGACCTGGGCTCGGCAGATCGGGTCGGCTGCGACTTTCATCGGCCGTATCGACCAGAAAGGCGTCGCCAGCGATGATATGCGCAATTTCGTCGCCACGTTCCGCGGCCACCTCAAGGATTCCGGATTTGCCCACGATGATGAGACAGTTTGGAAACTGCTTCGGCGATTCCAGATACTCGTTTTCGATTACACCGCTGTTGGCTCTGCTTCAGAAGCTTTGGCGCGAGAGCGATCCGCACGGGCTCTTGAGCCATCGGACGCGGCGCGCGGGGGCGACTTATGGCGAGACTTGATGGGCCTAGCGCTAAGCATCGCTTCCAAGGGCGGGGATCGCTCACGGGAGGCACTTCGGAACGATGAGAACCTGAAGGGGTATCGCTGGGCTACGCTGCAGCTTCACTACAAATCGCTGGCCGTTCTTGCGGCAGATGGAGCTGCGGCGCTCGCGGATATCAGAGACCAGATCAATGGTGCCAGCATCAGCCGAGCGGCTCGCGTCGCGGAGGTTCAGGACCGCCTCGACATTGCTCGTTACATCGAAATTCGCGGTGATGCTGGCGTTGGCAAGTCTGGCATCCTGAAACATTTCGCATTGCAAGCGGCGACGTCGACCGGAATTGTCGTGTTGAAGCACGAGCGCGTGACGCCCCGTGGATGGGCAGCGCTTCGGAATGTGCTGAGTTTCGATGGTGCAGCGGCCAGAGATCTACTGGTCGAACTTGCAGCCGACGGCACGGGTCTGCTGTTCATAGATAATTTGGACTTGTTCACATCGGATGAGCGGGTGACCGTGAACGACTTAGTGCGGGCCGCAGCCACCGTTCCGGGTTTTTCGGTGATCGCGACAGCTCGACGAAAATCCGGGCCAAACGACGATGTGTGGCTCGCGCAAGAAGCACTGGATGATCTGGGGCGCGCGCCTCCCATTATCATCGGGGAGCTTGATGATGCTGAGGTCGAAGAAATGGCCGCTGCAGCCCCGGCTCTCGCTGGCCTGCTCTCGTCAAACCATCCAGCTCGGGATGTGACCCGCAATCTGTTCCGATTGGCGCGCTTGGCTGCGCGACCCACAGATGCTCCAGTTCTTCGTACCGAAATCGACATGGCCGACGAGTGGTGGGGCACGGCGGACGGTCCCGAAGAGGGGCGCCGTGAACGCGCCCGAACACTTCGGAACTTAGCGGAGCAGGCAATCCGGGGGATTGCCACGTTCGATGTCAGTTCCCACCCGGCTGCATCGCTTGATAGCCTGACCCGTTCGGAGACACTCAGGGACTACGGCCATGATCGCGCCGGGTTCCGGCACGATGTTCTGCGCGAGTGGGCTGTCGCGAAATATCTGGGGATTGAGGAAGCTGCATTTGATCAGCTTGTCCTTACCAGCCCCGCTCAGCCCTTTCTCGCCCGAGGCGTAGAGCTTTACTCGCGATCGCTGATTGAGGGCGCCGCGGACCATAGCGCATGGTCAGCGCTCCTCTCCGAAGTTTCAGGCCCCGGCATCCATGCCTCGTGGCGGCGAGCAGTACTTCTCGCGCTGGTTCGTTCCGAAGCCGCCGCGGAAGTGCTAAAAACGGCAGAGCCGGTGCTCACCGCTGCCGACAGCGCGCTGCTCAATGAGCTTGTTCGCACTACAATGGCCGTCGATGCCCAACCCGCGCGGGAGCTTTTTGCGGAGGCCGGGCTCGATGTCAGCCTCATGCCCGACTCACTTACCGTTCCAAGCGGGCCTTCCTGGCTTCGCCTCATCGCTTGGCTGCTGAAGCTTGATGACAAGATACCTGGTGGGAGCATTCCGGCGGTGGTCGACCTGTTCACGTCCTGGTCGGTTGGGATGTTGGGTTTTGACAACATCACGCCCCATCTGCTCCGCCGCCTATACCGCTGGCTGACCACAATCGAGGCCGCTTGGAAGCGGGGGTACTATCGCGAGCGATCCAAGCTGTTTGGCGGCGTTCTAAGCGCTGATCAAATCGGATCACTCCGAGAAGACATCCGGCGCGGATTCGCCATGTTCGCAAATCGAGTTCCTGACCTTGCTGTCGCATACCTCGCAGCGGCAAAGGACCGGGAGGATCGTGAACAAATTGCGTCAGCGATCCACAAATTCCGGGGCGCGTTGGCGGCAGCGGCGCCCGACGAGCTGGCAGATCTGTTTGGGGCTGCTCTGATCCAAGAGCCGAAAAAAGACGAGCGCGACGATGATTTTGGGGGTGGCTACAGGGACCGCGCGTTTACGCTATTAGACTCAAGTTTCTTGCCCGTGTCACCCGCTCAAGGGCCATTTGTTGATCTCCTCAAGGCGCGTCCCGAAACCGGCAAACGCCTAGTTAGGAAGTTGGTAGATCACGCCATAAAGGCGGAAACCCACGGCTATAATGGATCACCGGAGACGATCGAAATTCAGATGCCGGAAGGCGTTCGCCGCTTTCTGTGGCCTCACACGATCATCTGGTCGAGGGAAGCTGGGTCGAGATACCACGCCGTAACCTCAGGCCTAATGGCGTTGGAAGGTTGGGGGCACGAGCGCATAGACGCCGGCGAAGCCGTCGACGCAGTCATCGCGGATATCATCGGTACTGGCGACACGCCCGCGGCCTACCTGATGATCGCGATCGACCTCGTACTCTCGCATTGGCCCGCATCTAAAACCGCAGCGGTGTCTTTCGTCGCGAACCCCCAGTTGCTTGTAATGGATCGTACGCGCCAGGCTCGGGAGCATGTCGAGTTTCCAGATATCTTCGGTCTGAAAGCGATACAGCGTGAGCCGACTGGACCGATCACTGCCGCCAGCCTCGCTGCTCGGCCGTCTCGGGACGCGTCGCTGGAAGTTCTTCTAAAATTCTATACGTTTGACGAGGAAGCCGACCATCGGGAACGCGCTGTCGCTCTTTTGGAGGCTGCAAGGGCAACCCTCGATGAGCCGACGCCAGAATCAAATCTGGGCGACCCTGAATTCATGGTTTTACATGCCCTCAATCAGCTTGATCCGGCGAATTGGCAGCCTCGCGAAGTCGAACTGGAGGATGGATCAAAGGCGGAGGTGCGGGAATATGTTTCGCCAAAAAGCGAAGCTGATCACTTAGCACCTTTCCAGGCGCAGGCCGAAGAAAGCCTGCTGAGCGTGCACGTTCACAAGGCGGCCGCCACCTTGTTGGATAATCCGGGGCGCGGAAATCCAGAGGCGGTAAAAGTCCTGGTGGAGTGGGCGCGCGCTCAGCTGTTTCCGAATATCGCTCAGCCGGACGAGGAAGGGCGCGACGTCGCGGCCTGGTCGCTCGGCGAGACGATCACCAACATAGCTTTGATTGCAATGCGCGAGGGAGACACCGAGCTTCGGCGATCGAACCGAGATTGGGCGCACGATGTGTTCGCTCGACGCCTTTCTCAGCCAATGGATCGTGCATCAGGGATGCTCGACAGGCTCCAGTTTAATCCCCTTGCGATAGCCTTCGTTGGCTACGCTTTTTCGCTGCGTGATCGCGCCGAGGAAGCTGACGTGCGGCAGCTCCTAGAAATTGTGTCAAACGAGTCCTCGGCCGCCTCGCGTGGACTCGCGGCGTCAGCTGTCGCGATCGCAAAAGCGGACGAGAGAATTTTGAAATCGGTGGTGCGGTGCGCTCTGAAAGCGACTGTCTATTGCGACCGTAATTGGGACGACGACGAGTCCGTCTATGAAGCGCGTAAGAAGGACATGCGCAGGGAAGTGGCGGCGGCGGTCGCTTCGGAATTAGATTGGTTGTTTGGCCGATCTGGCGAACCTGCTTGGCCGGACCTACCTCTTCGAAATCCGTTGGCTCGGCGAGGCATTCTGTTGGGCGGCGATCCGGTGCGGCCTCGTAGGCGCCGGATGAGGCCAGAGACATTTGTCGATAGCGCCGCAGCGGGTCGCTGGCTGGACGGTCTTAAGAATGTCGCGGACGTTTCCCAGCGACCTTGGCTTCGCAGCCTTATCGAACATTATCGTCCGTGGACGCACGATGCCAACGGTGGCTCGCTAGAGGAAGACGAGGATCTCGATCAGATCCCCACCGAGTGGAACGATGCCTATTTCAACCTGTTGGCGGCATGCGCGTCCGGCCTTTCCATCGAGGAGGTCGACCAATTCGCTCTCAATGACATCGCTGGGCTCCCGTTCAACGCCAGGCTGAGCGTGATCGGACGTTTGGTGCGTAGCGTCGACGTCATCTACCTCGACACTCAGTTGATCGAAGCCGGCGTTGCGGCTCATATCCGGCAGAAGCTGGCTCAGGCTGTGCGTCAGAACTACTCGTGGTCGCGGTTCGCGGAGGACCGCTCCGCATCCGTGGAAACGCGCATAGGCGACGCGATCTCAGCGTTCTTTTTTCATGTTTATCACGGCGGCTTTGCGCCCCCGCATTGCTACTTGGTCAGCGACGTGGCGGACAAGGCACACGCGCTACTTCCCGTCTTGGAGACACTTGCAGCTGAAGCGCCCACCATTTTGATCGCCACAGAACTTATGACTGTGCTCGAGGTACGCCCACACCCGGCCCAGCTCTCCTTTGCAATTGCCGTGACCCAAGGATGGATCACGCAGAGGCAGGATTTTGAGTTCTGGGTGGATTACGGAATTGGAAAACGCCTCTGCAAATGGCTTCAGCAGCTACTAGACGCCTATCCCGCTTTATTTGCGTCGAACGCAGCTGGACGGGATGCGATTGATCAGATTCTCGCCGCGCTAGTGCGCGTGGGTGTGCCGGAAGCTAGGCAGCTTGAGACCAAACTGACCGGGCTCTGATCGAAACTTAGCGGCCAATCATCATAGATAGAAAAGAATTTGGTCGAGCGTCAGGATCGCCTGAAGAGCCCGTACCATCGTGTACGCCTCGTCGCTCGCTACTCCGTGGCCTACGACGTTGCGTGATCCAGCCCTGTCAGTAGGAACACCCGGTTCAAACCCTGCGTACGTGTAAGTCTCTAGATACTGCGAAAACTCCTGTGGGAACATGAGCGTATCAACTGCGCCCGCGCGTCTCTCCCCCGCTGCGCGCGCAAAGGACAACAGCTTGCCAAGGCGGTGGGTGCTCGTTCCAGTCTCCTCCCGATAGCTATCCGCGAGCACCCCCTCGATCTCCGTCAAAACTATTTTCAAGCAACCCACTGGGTCGCAGGCGAGAAACGAATTGATGCCTGACTGGAGAATTTTTTCGCGCCTCTGAACGTGAGGCTTCGCCATCCACCGCGCGCGGATATGTTCAATCCGTTGCGCATCGAAGGAAGCCAGAATTTGGGCTTCGACCTCTTCAAGTGGCAAACCTGCTTCGCAAAACGCGAGTAGGGAACGAAACTCGTTTTGAAGCAGCTCGACGAAAGGGAACCAGCCTGCGCCCACCAGTTGGCTGAACGTTCGTTCATCGCTGAGGGCATCGTACCGGTGGCGATACGCCATCACACGGTACATGGCGCCGAGCCAACGACCCACGTCGTCAATGTCCAGGTCGCGCTCAGTCCGCAGATCGAAATAGAGGCCGAACCGCCAGTCCTTTCGGAAAAGATAAATGATCCGATCAGAAGGCTGAATGTCCACCGCCGGAAATCGGACCTGCAAAATGTCGGCAATGTCAGACTCGAAGACCGGCTGGCCGGCGGCCAGAGGTCTTTTTGACATCGCCATCAGCGTGACGGCAGCCGTGTCTACCCATAGCTGTCCGGTATCATCAGCTTTGATAACTAACAGGATCTGATTGGCCCGCTTCGTATCGACCGGATGGCCAGCCCTCGCGCTCGCGCTCTGGATAAAATCGATGATGCCCTCGGCAACCTGATGGAAGCGTGGCTCGTCCGACATTAAGGCGAGGTGCTGCCACACAGGCAGTTGCTCGCCGCTTCTTGCCGTTCCAGCCGCGACTCCTGTCAATTTTACGTCTGGAATGACGAGTGGCTCCGCGATGTTGGCGACTTGGCCAATCTTCCGCGTTTGCTTCACGTCGTCAGCGTGGATGGTTGTGCTTGGCGATCCCATGTTACGAACGTATCAAGAACGCATCCTCATTCAAAGGCGCGCGTTGCGATGGTGACCAAATGATCGCTGTGAATCTATCTCAACCTGCCACGCTCAGCCGCATCAACGGCATGGAAATTGGCAATGGGCGCCGTCGCATGAGTGGTGTTGCGATTACCGAGGGCCCATTGAAGGATATGCTTGCGGCGTACTACCAGCAGCGAGAAAGTGAGCGAGGCCGTCTCCGCCTTACGATCGCTGGCGGTTTTCATTTAGATGGTCATGAGATCGAGGATCTTATCCTCGAAACTTCCACATCTTAAAGGTTTCGGCGCGAAATCCACCGCCGCCGGCGTCACCGGCGGCGGCGATTACGAGTGTCATGCGGCGTTTGCCTGAGGGCGCTCGGTGATTTCCCGCATCACGATTCGGCCCGAAAGCGGCACGGCGTCGTAGCTGATGTTAAACCCCTGGCCGTCTTGATTGGGCCAGGCGGCACCGATCGGCGTCCAGCTCGAGGCTTTGCCTTCACCGATGACGCGGTAGATGCGGTGGGTCGGTTTGCGGCCGGGAAACTTGGTCTGGGTGGTCATGGTCTGCTCCTTCATTTCCGCCGCGGGACCATCCCGTGGCTTCATAGGGAGCAAGGGACACGCGCCATCGAGGCGGCGGTCACACGCCGCACGCAGTGCGCCGGAACGGAGCGGAGCTGCACAAGCCGAAGGCGCGGAAGCGAGCTGGGTTGATCGTTGCCGGGCGTGGGTCATCACGCTCACCGAACAGAAGCCGCCCATGGTCTCGGGAGAATATTTCGGCAGACTGTCATCGGAGGCCTTCCCGCCGTCAGGCCTGCACTTCCAGCAAGTCCGCTAGTCGGGTGGTGTAGCACGGCGACAGATTGCGTCGCTTCATGGCCCATCGTTGCCGGCTAACCAGGCCGCCCGCGTTCACCGTCTCGCGGCCAAACCGGCCGTTGATCGCGTCCATCGCCGTCATCAGGGATTTCGAGCGCGCTGGATCGCGCGAGGGAAACAGATTGCTGACCGGCAACTCCTGAGGCTTGTAGAGATCGATTAGGATCACGCCCGCCTTGAAGTAGCGATAGCCGCCGCGCCACAGGCCGGCCGCCGCGCGGGTCGCGGCGACGATAAGGTCACGGGTGTCTGCCGTGGGCTCCAGTTCGATCGTCGCCTGATTGGAGTATTTCGGGTCGGCGTTGAACTCGTTGGTGCGTATAAACACCTGCATTGCGCCGGCCTTCAATCCATAGCGACGCAGCTTCTCTGCGGCGCGTGAGGCATAGGTCGCGACTGCCTCGCGCATGTCATTCCATTGGATGACGGCCTCACCGAAGCTGCGCGTGCTGGCGATCGATTTCCTCGCGCCGGGCAGCGCCCCGAACACATGGCAAGAAACGCCGCGAAGCTCGGCGTGGGTGCGTAACCCGGTCACGGTCAGCACGTCGCGCACGACATCCGGGGGGAGGGCGATAAAATCTGCGACCGTATGCGCGTCGAGGTTCGCCAGCTTGCCGATCGACGCGCTACCAAGGCCCCACACGTCAGACAGGCTCACGGTCGGATAGATATGATTTCGTTGCTCGGGGTCCGATAGGTCGAGCACGCCAGACCCGGTGCGGTCTGCCTTCGCCAATTTGTTCGCGAGCTTGGCAATGGTCTTGGTCGGCCCAATCCCGACGCAGGTCGGGATCTTGGCCGCCTTGCGGACCGCGGCCCGAACCTCTGCGCCAAACGCCACCGGGTCGACCGTCACGCCATCCAGATCGAGAAACATCTCGTCGATCGAATAGGGCTCCACGCGGGGGACGTGGCCGCAGAGCACATCGAACATGCGGCGGCTCATGTCGCCGTAGAGAACGTAGTTGCTCGATTGCCAGAGCACGTCTCGGTACTCGGGGCGCTTCTCAACGATGTGCCATGGGTCGCCCATCTTGAGGCCAAGGTCCTTGGCTTCGTTGCTGCGGGCGATAACGCAGCCATCGTTGTTGGAGAGGACCACAAGCGGTTTGCCCGCCAGCCTGGGATTGAAAGCGCGTTCGCAGGAGCAATAGAAGCTGTTGCCGTCGATCAGCGCGAACCGGCTAGACATTGGTGCGCACCAGCGCCTTGACCAATGCCCACACCTCCACGTCATCTGTCACCGGCACCAGCTCGCCGGTGCCGCGCTCGATGGCCCAACCGCCGGGTGTCTCGTGAAGGGTCGCGAGCACCACTTCGCCGGCCAGGAACGCAACGCAGACCTTGTTGTTCGTGGGGTCGGCGGAGGCATTGGCAACGATGATATCGCCAGAATGGATGCCGCGCCGGCGGCGAAGCCCGTTGGTTCGGACACGCATTGGGTAGAGGCCAGGGCCGTCCAACCCCAGCGCGTTCATGAGGTCCAGCACAGGCTCTACGTAGCCTTCTGCAGGGCTCTGGAAGCCGGTAGTATCATCTCCGCTGTAGCTCGCCATGTGCGCGAACATATCAGGAACGGTGGCGGCGATAAGAAAATTATTTAGCATACATGCGAGGGCGGGCGACGGCGCGCCCGATCGCCGAGAGCCCGGCTGGAAGCACAAAATCCGCAGCGCCTATCATCCACCCTTTGATGGGGGGCGAACCCCGAGCAGGTGGTGCGCGTAAACGCGCGAGACTTCAGATGCGGCCCTGCGGTCTCAGCAACAGCGGTGTTGATTGGTCGGCTCAAAACCATTCGGCAATAGGCTTCTGAGGCTCGGAGAACTATGCTGGCGCCATGACCGATGACGACAATGAGGTGCAGCGAAAGCATCGGGTGGGTGAAGCAAAGGGCTTCACGCGAGGTTTCTCCGGGACGGTCCATGCTGGCTCGAAGGATAGTCGGTTTGGCTCAGCTTACGTCACGGTGCCTAATAAGAAGGGTGGTTCGGAGAGGTCTGAGCAGCAGTCCGAAAATGATCGGCCAGCGGCCAAGCTGGTTGAGGATGTCACCAAGAAAATCGATGGAATAGTGAGACGGTACTTCGATATCGCGGACGATTGGGCTCGTAGACTCTCCGAAGGCGACACTCCTGGCCTCAACGAGATTCAAGCTGCATATACCAGAACTGAGCACAATCTGTTGAACACATGGCCTGTCAGGCGTGGCGGCTCTGAACTAGACACCTTACATCCTTCAAGCGTAGCCGTTCACAATTATCGAGCTGAAAACTTGCGAATGATCGACCGATCATTTAAGATAATGAATGGATCGTATAGGTATTTGATAGAAAAAGAGCGAACAGACTTCGATTTTTATTCTGCTTTGTCAGAGTTAAATGCCTATATTATTCGAAATCCAAGCATGCCGGTTCACGAGAATTTTCTGATCTCATTGTTCCCCCAGCTTCAAGTTACCCGTGAGAAGCTGCCAGTGCTCCCGAACACCCCTCCAGAGTTATATGCGGGCTTGCGCGGACCTGAAACGCCTCCGGCGTTTGTTGCGCGTGTGTACGGTGAGTGGTTGGGTCACGGCCTGACGCGCGCCCACATACGAAAACTCGACAGCAAACTGTCTGTAGCGATCGACAATTGGCTGAGTAGGCCAGGTAACCAATGGCCGGCCGAAGTCGATTTACCCACAAAGGCCGAGCAGACCAGCAGGGACTTGGACGCCCTTCGATCGCGTGCTCCGGACGGGCGCATTGGGCCGGCCCTCGGTGACTTTACGGCGCGCGAGGCTGGGCGAATTAGGTCCGCGATACAGCGGCGAACTAAATGATGTAAAACGAACACATCGAAATAAATTGACATTGGCCTAGGTTCGATGCAGCTTTTCCGCACTCGGAGCAACCTGCTGCGAGTCGAAAGGGAAGCGCACCATGAGCAAGACAAACGAGACTTCCGTCGCTGAGAAGGCGGCGAAAACTGCGGCTGGCATCGTCATCGGCACCCTCATTGGTGTCGTGCTTGCTGGGCCTGCCGGTGCCGCCGTCGGCGCGAAGATCGGCGCCTGTGGCGGAGGCTGCGCAGGCTAACGCCGGCTCAAACCAACAACATCGAGACTGACTGAACGCGGCGCGCAGGCTGCCGCGAGGGGAACCTGCGCGCCGTTTTCTGGGAGATCTGAAATGCCGACTTGTCCAAACGATAATTGCTTTCGCAGCGACGTCGTATCCAATCACATCTCGGACGGTGCATTCGAGAAAGTCGCTCACGCGACACACGCATGCCACGGTGCACACTTCCGACTTCTCAGTGCCGGCGGCCTTGGGCTTCTCGGCATCATGACGGGGGTCAACAAATTGCGGCGCGCCTATCGCTGCCGGTCCTGCGGAACGACGTTCAATTGACCGAGCTGGCCGCCTCACGGGGCGGCCTTTTCTTTTTGGAGAGCCATTATGTGCCCGAGCTGCGGTTCCTGCGACTATGCCTGTAACCTTATCGACGAGGCCCCTTATCGATCCGCTGCGCTGGCTGCCGCGGAGTTACGGCGGCTTGGCGACCGAGGTTCCGTCGTCGAGATCCTGAGCCGATTGGCGGGCGTGCGCATCGCTAATTTCCTCCGCCTCCGCTGGCGCTGCTTATCTTGCGGGGTGACCTACAATGACTGAGCGAAACTGGTTCGACGAGGCGTTCGGCAGTCTCGCGGACGGCGCGGCGGACGCGATGGATTCCATCCGTCATGAGCTGCTCGGTGGCTGGTTCGGTCGCACGTTCGAACCGCATCCGTCGGCCAAGTCTGACCCGGTCGAAAATCACGATCGCGGCGAACCCGATCGTGGCAACATTCATGATGTCGGGCTTGATCGATAGGAGGCTCCTATGGCCATGCGAGCCGGCGGGCTGCTGGACAAGCCGCTTCTGCGGCTCAGTGAGCATGACGCGTTCACGGTCCGCGACGCCGTTCAAGGCGTTCTTGCCACCGGGGGCACCGGGTCAGGAAAAACAAGCGGTCTCGGTGCAACTTTGGCCCGTGCCTACTTGAGCGCCGGTATGGGCGGTTTGGTGCTCTGCGCGAAGCCGGACGAAGCCGAGTTATGGCTCCGCTACGGCGCGGAAACCGGGCGAAGCAAATCGGTCATCGTTCTCGATGGGCGTGTTCCGATCACAAACTTCATCACTTACGAGCTGGCACGTTACGGCGAGACCGGGATCAACAGCGTCATCGAAAGTATGATGCGGGTGCTGGAGGCGTGCCGCAATGTGGGCGCGGAGCCTGGGCGCGCCGGCGAACGGTTCTGGGAAGACACGACGCGGCAGGTGCTGCGCAACACGCTGCCCATTCTGCACGCCGCGACCGGCACGGTGCGGATCAACGACGTGCTGCAGTTCCTTCGAACCGCCCCGCAGGCGCCCGGCGACCTGTCGGACCTAGAATGGCAGCGCGGCTCGTTCTTCTTCCGCTGTTTTCGAGACGCTGCCCCGCGCATCGATGATGCTACCGGCGAGCGAATCGTTTCCTACTGGTCGTCGGACTATGCGCGCCTCGATCCAAAGACGCGTGGAAACATCGCGATCTCGCTGACGACGGCGCTCGACCGTTTCAATCACGGATGGCTTCAGCACGCATTCTGCGGCGAATCCACGATAGTGCCGGAGCTGTGTTTTCACGGTGCGGTGATCGTTCTGAACATGCCGGCGCTGACTATGGGTGACGATGGCATCGTCGCCCAACGGCTGTTCAAATATCTCTGGCAACGCGCAGTCCTTGCGCGAAACTCATTGGACCCGCTTCAGCGCGAACGGCCGTGCTTTCTCTGGGCCGACGAGGCGCAGTATTTCCTCGACAGCTTCGACGCAGAATATCTGTCCACGTGCCGCGCCTCGCGGGCCTGCACGGTCTATCTTTCGCAGTCGCTGCCGACCTTTTATGCCTCAATGGGAGGCGACCGCGCCCGCGAGCGCGTGCAGCATCTGCTCGGCAATTTCGCGACAAAGGTCTGGCACAGCAATGCCTGCCCGGAGACCAACCGCTGGGCGGCGGAAACGATCGGCCAGGTCGAGAAGCAGCGTGCGACCTTCAGCGAAGGGGAGGGCACCAGCACCAACTTCGGCACCAGCATGGGCGAAGGCTCGAACTGGGGCAGCCAGTTCAGCACGGGCAGCAGCTCGGGCTACAGCTCCGGCCCGAATGGCGGGAGCGGCAATTCGGGCAGCACCGCCAGCCGGGGCAGCTCGGACGGTCAGAGCGACAACCGCAGCCGTAACCGCGGCCACGGTTCGAGCACGAATGTCAGCCGGGGCTATTCGGAACAGATGGGCTTCGTGCTCGAGCCCGGTGACTTCGGCCGCATTCTGAAGACCGGCGGCCCGGCCAACGGCAACTGCGTATCGGGGATCTGGTATCAGGCGGGCCGCCGGTTTCGCTCGTCGGGCGGTAACGCCATGCTGGCGGAGTTCCAGCAGTGAGGCCTCCGTCCGGCATTCAGGCCGTCGTCGGGTCGCCTGTCGGGACACTCATTACCGTCGGCGCTGCGTGCCTCGGTCCTTACGCCTGGTATATGAGCCCGAACGCCTGGCCGCTGGCGCTGGCAGGGCTTTGGCTCATGGTCTGGGCGAGCATCGCGCACAATGCCGTCGCCCGTTACCGTGCCTACCAGCGCGAATGGGACGACATGGCGCCGGGCGGCGCCCGACGCCTCCGCTCCGTCCATCCGGCAATCAGGGCCGTCGTGCTTGCCGTCGCCTTAGTTGGGATGGTCACACTTCTGGCAAGCCACCCAGAACGGCCCGGCTACGCGTTCGCGCTCAACTGGCTGATCGGCGGTGGCACCCTCGCAATGGTCGCGTGGCTTGCCGTGCGTCTTCGCCGATCGGCCGGCCTCTCTTGGGGACGCCGGAATGCCGAAGCAGGCCTCACCATTGTCCGGCCCTGCGTGGGCTCCGCATTGATCCGCGTGCCCGAGCTGGCCGACGCCTACCGCTCGCTGCCCGAGCATTGCTGGCGGACGCTGGACGCACGCTGATGGGCATGACCGCACACCACCCATGGTTGCAGTCCGGGACTGGCACTGAGCCGGTCGGCCGGACGCCTTATGCCCGCCAATGGTTCGGGCGACCGATCCAACCTGACGCGCAGGAACCCAGACAAGTCTGGGACTTATTAGCGATTCCTTAACCATGTTCCTGTTATGTTCTATAGCCATTATGCCTCCGGCAAGGTGCACGTTGCTTGCAACGTATAAGTGCACTCTTCCCACAAAACCGGGGGACGAACTGGCTCGGAAACAACAAGGGGAACTGGCCGACGCAAGTCGGAGGAAATAGCTCATGGCGCTGTTCAGTTGGTCGATGCAGATTATCAAGCGGAGTGCCGGGCGCTCCGTTGTCGCTGCTTCTGCCTATCGGTCGGGCGAGCGTCTCTATGACGAGAGACAGGATCTCACTCACGATTACTCCCGCCGCAGCGGAGTCGAGCATGTCGAGATTCTGCTGCCGGCGAACGCGCCGGACTGGTGCCAGGGGATCGATCGGCAGACCCTGTGGAACCGGGTCGAGGCCACCGAGAAACGAAAAGACGCGCAGACCGCACGCGAGCTGCGGATCATGATCCCGCGCGAACTGGACCCGCCCGACCGCATCACGGTCGTGCGCGACTACCTCGAACGCAGCTTTGTGGCGAAGGGCATGGTCGCGGACGTGGCGTGGCACAACAAAGTGGCATCGGACGGCAAGGAACAGCCGCACGCCCACGTCCTTCTGACCATGCGTCCCCTGAATCCGAGCGGCTTCGGGCCAAAGGCCCGCCACGACTGGGTGGCCGATCCAACAGGGCGGACCCACCCTGATGGCCGCCCGGTCATGGTCGTCAGCGATCGGAACAGCTGGAACTGCCCAGACTATTTCGAGCGGTGTCGGGCGGACTGGGAAAATACCGCTAATGGGGCACTTGCCCGCATTGGATCGGAGGCGCGCATCGACCGGCGAAGCCTGCTCGAACGGGGCCTGTCGCGCCTGCCCGAACCGGCGCTCCGGCTCGCTTACTACCTTCGCGATCTCTACGGCTGCATGAAGGAGCGGTTCGGGCAGTTTCAGATGGCGCGGCATTACCGCGCCGTCGAGGCGGCGGCGACCGCGGCTTACCGCCAGGCCGATCCCCTGATGGATCGGCCCGGTGAAGCGTCCGGCAAAATGCAGCGCTTCTATGACTGGTTCGACCGGCAGCTGGCGCGGTTGGAGCCGGCGCCGCGCGAACAGACCCACGACCTTAACCTCGACACGGATCGGTAGTCATGAGTGGAAACTGGCGCGACAAGTTTGAACCGATCCGCGTGCCGCCCACGGCCCTGTCTGCGGAAACCGGCTTGGCGGTTGAGGACGATCACGGCGCGCCGGACCTTACGGCCTACCAGCCGTGGATCGTGCAGCGGGGTCGGTCGCGACCGACGCTGCTCCTCAACCTCCGGAAGTTCGATCCTAAATCCGGCCTGCTCATCGGCTGGCAGGCCAGCTATCCCTATCTCGTTTCGGCCGACTACGTGGGCGAGCGCATGCTGTCCCTTGATTTCGGCCGGCGTCAGTTCGTGATCCAGGGGACCGACCTTGGCGACCTGCTCCGGCATTTCCAGCAGGGGACAGTGCTGGCCATTCAGGAATACTCGGCGCACGTGTGGCCCCATCCGCCAGCCGGACCCATTGTCACCGCCATCGACAAGATCGAACGGCCGCCGATTGACGCCTAGCGCCACATTCGTTCCGCGAACGCGCGCTCCTCCTCGCCGACTACATCAAGATAGATCGCCGTCGTCGCGAGCGACGCGTGCCCAAGCCATTTCTGCAGCAATGTGAGCGGAACGCCGTTGCCGACCGCCTGCACGCCATAGCCATGCCTTAGGCCTTTGCAGCATCGCATCGGGCCGCGAACTGACGCGGCCTCCATGGTGGAGATAACGGTGCGCCACGCCGTCACCCGATGGATCGACCACAGCTTTTCGCCTGATGCTCGCGACTGGGCCAGTAGCATCTCGGCGACGCTTTTTGGCACCGGCACCGTGCGAAATGTCGGCCGCCTGCGCTTTAGTGTGCGGAAGGTGACAGTGCCGCGCGCGCTATCAATGCTGTGGGCGCCGATGGCGAGGGCTTCGCTGATGCGGCAACCAGAGTAGGCTAGAAGATAGCAAAGCGCGCGTCGATCGGCTGGAAGCCGATCGGCCATTGCCAAAAAGCGCGTCCGCTCTTCGGCGCTAAGATATTTGCGGTGGCCGCTGGCATCAAACGCCTGCCATTGGCCGATCTGAACGAACGACACTGAACCCTCGCTGCAACAAAATCAGCAATAGGGTTGCGCAGATAAATTCTCGATTCTGCCGTATCGCTCGGCGACCGATGGCATCGACCGACATGCTTTCTTAGATTTGCGACGCCTGCGGCGGATACCGCATGTATGCTTGACACCTTTGCACTCAAAGATCACCGTAGTTCGTCCCAACAGAAACTGAGGTTTAGTATGGACGAGTCCTCAAGTGCCTCGAATCAGAGCGCGGTCGACGAACCACGTGTTGTCGCTCTGAAGGATGAGGACATTATTGTCGTCTCCGCAGACACAACCTCGAGCGCGGACGTGCGCCGCACTCTTCAGAACCAGCAAAACTATCAGAACAATTAGAGGCGACCCTTAGAGTGCCGGTGGATTTCTGCACTCTCTTCGAGCCTCTGTCTGTTGACCTTTTTTTGGCTTCCTATTGGGAGGCCAAGCCGATTCACATTTCGGGTAATGGCTCACGAAATTTTGATGACCTCGTTGCTCCTAGGGACCTAGATCAGTTTCTCAGCCGATCGGATATCCGCTACCCCAGTGTTCGGTTGGTGCAAGGCGGCGTCGAACTCACAAGGGACGAGTATACGCGCGAGTTTAGGCTTGGAGGCCATCTTTCAGACGATCTGATCGTCAACGATCGGCTCTTCTCAGCATACAATGCGGGAGCGACGATCGTCGTTCAACAGCTCCAGCAGAGCCTACCTGGTTTCGGTGTCGTTACAAATGCATTCGAAGAGGCATTCGGCTGCAACGTCCATGCGAGCGCGTTCATCACGCCCCCAAGATCCCAAGGTTTCACAGCTCATTACGACACCCACAGTTTTTTGGCTTTTCAGCTTTCAGGCTCCAAAAATTGGAACCTCTATGACACCACGGCCCTTCCTCCAATTCGAGAGGACCGGGAAACCGAGCTGCCGTGGTCGCAGGTAGCGCCGACACAGCAAATTGAGCTGCACGCCGGTGATCTCCTTTATGTGCCGCGAGGCACTTTTCATGACGCTGAAACCTCGGATGACCCGTCCATCCACATGACCATCGGGTTCTTTCCGCCGACTTGGCTCGATGTGACTCGCGCAGCCATTTCAGCCGCAAGCTCTCAGAAAACCCTCAGGCATGCGGTGCCTGTCGCCTATGAGCAAAGCGATCTCGACGCTGCCGTTACCGATACGATCGCAAACCTCGATCTTTTGGGCGCACTACGTCTACTGCAGAGCGGCTATCAAGCGAGACGAACGGACGTGAGGTCTGGCCGGCTGTTGGATGCGCTTTCTGAGCAGGAGTGGTGTGACGAGACGAGGCTGAGACCTCACCCACATCTTTCATTTTCGATTGAAAATGCAGGCCCGGATCGGCTCAAAATAGCGTTCTTTGGAAAGCAGATACTGCTTCCGGAGGCGATACAGTCGACGCTCAAAGTGATAGCCTCACGACCGTCGTTCACGCTCGGTGAACTCCAAAGGACCCTTGATCGGCCTTCAACCTACACGTTGTGCAGGCGACTCGTTCGAGAGGGGCTCCTGACTGTCGATCGATGATGAAATCCCAAGTGCACCGCAGATGCCGACGACTTGTAGCGACTAAATTAGTCTATCTAAGATATTGAAAATAAAGGAATGGGTCTGCAACAAAATTGCTGATTTTGTTGCATGCTGTCAGAATTCCAGCCCTGTCGAGGGGCTGCGATCGTGCGATTTTTCACCTCCGCCGGGTTGTTGTGCGCGCTCGCCGTTCCGGTAGCGCATGCGCAGCAACCTACCGCCAATGAACGCGCCTACACCGTCGCTCTCATGTGCTCGGTCGTGGCTGCTCACTACGCAAGTGACGCCGACATTCACCGAACGGCTGATGCCCTGCGGCGAATGGCTCGTGTGCTGGGACACGATAGCCGCAAAACCGCCGCGGACGTCGTTCAGATGGCTAATGTGCTCGGGTCGGAGATGAGAAGCGACCCTGCTTCAATGGATCGGACCCGAACGGCTTGTCGTCGCGCCGGGCTTGTAGGCTAGGTCATCCTACCTGACCTAGCAGCGGGGCTTTCTACAGTCGGCGTGCCAGCCGCGCTGAACCGCTGACCTGCATCCGCCGTTTCGAGTGTCTCGACCCCAGCTGCCCGGAGGGCAGCGACCACGTCATCTAGAGCGTCTGCGGTTGAAGCGGTTTCCGATCGGCGATCGACTTGCTCCTGATTGGGAGCCACCGCATCGAGTGCTGCGCGCGCCGCGTCTGCTTCCCTTTGCATGCGGCTAAAATCCGGGCTCGCAGTCGCACCATGCTGTCCGGCGTCACGCAGCTGGTCGCTGGTAAGTCTGGTAGCCTCGCGTTGGCCTTCGGGAGTTCCGCGCGCCAGCGCGCGCTCGATGGCATCGCGCCGTGTGCGCTCGCGTTCCCGATAAGCATCTTCCTCTTCTGGCGAGGCGAACTGCAGATATGGGTCGAGTACACGGCGCTCGAAGAGGTCGCCCGCCAGGCGCCGAATTGTCGCCCTGGCGCGTGCCGACGGGGATTCACTGTGCCGCTCGGACAGGCCTGCGGCGCGGGCTTCCTGCGCCAGCGTCCGGCATGCGGCTGCCACACTGGCAACGTCTCCGCGCAGAAAGGTGAGTGACGTTGGCGTGGCGCTCGCAATCTGCTTTTGCAGATCTCCGAGCGCCTGCATCTGCGACAGGGCCTCGTCGGTTTGGGCGCCCGCGGCCGCGAGCGAAGCTAGGGAGCTTTCTAGGCCGTACTGGGCTGCGAGAACCTGCGCGAGAAGTTCGGAACGCTGGGCCGCCAGCAGGTCATCCGCTGGCAAGGCCTTTCGAGGATCGACTGTAGGGCGAGCGGCGATGGGTTACCTGTTGTGAGCCTTCGAGATCTTCAAGCCATAATACCGCCGCACTCCCTAAGAATTGGTTAATTTTCGCCAAATTGGTGAGTTCTGGTCGCGAGTTTCCTCCACAGGTTGCAGCTAAATCGTCGTTGGTCTGGTCGCTTTTGACCGACCGCGCGGACCGGAAAAGGCGCGGCGCTTCCGTGCCTTCGGCGTGTGCATCTTGCCCGACAAGTCGGTGCCCGGGGCAGCCATGACCGGTCCGCTAGTGCGGGTCGGTCGTGAGCGTCCGGCGTCCATCGTGCGATTCAGCGCGGGACAAACCGGGGAGGACCCAATGACGACCGAACTCAGCCTTTTGCTGGCGAATACCTTCGCCCAGCTCGTTGGGGCGATGGCGCAGATTATGATGGCGCTGAGAATGAAGAGCTGACTGTGGCAGGTGGCGGGCTGACAACCCGCCACTTCGCTACGTGGAGGATGGGTGCGATGGCCCGCCTCGTTCGAGGCTTAACCGTCCAACATTTCCCCGGTGCCGGGTCCATTTCGCGGTCGCGTCGCCCGTTCGGGCTTTGGCTTAGCTTCTATCGTGCGATATCCGCAAAACGAGGCAGGTTGTCAGTCGAGGTCAGTAGACTTCCCACTCATTGATTCCGTCGGGGATGCCGAGCGTCGCTAGGTCGATCCCGCTTGAAGGCGTGAAAGTATGTCCGCCTGCCGCATCGTCGGCTGCGGCGCGTGGAGAGTGATACGATCCCAGGCTTTCGCCCTCGAAGACCAATTGCCAGCGGCCGTCTCGGGCCACGATATAGATCGGCCCTCGGCGCGTTTGATATCGATAGCCTCGCATAGATTGGCTCCGTGATGGTGCGGGCGGGGGGACTCGAACCCCCACAGGCCTTGCGGCCCTACGGATTTTCATACCCGCCACGGCTTTCGCCGCCGCCCGAAGGCGTTTGGGGTCTGGACTATCCCTTCACCGTGCCCCGCCAGGGCGGAGGGTAGGTGCTGCCCGTCTAGTCTCTACACCTTCCCAGCGTTTCCGCTGGGCTTGGCTCGGGATTGCCATTTTACAGGGTTCCCCGAATTTGAGCAGTTCTACGTCGCGGATTTCCCCGCGCGCACTCAAGTCATCGTCTAAGTCCGGTGCGTCTACCAATTTCGCCACGCCCGCACACCGGGGCTAGGTATAGTGGGCGGCGGATTCGCCGCCAAGGACGATGTGCGATCTGTCCGCAGGTGCTCAGGCGCGAGAACTGTCGCGGCGTTTTGGGACCTTGCGCACGTTCACTGCTCCGGCGTCGATCATGTCCTTGATATGAGAGGCGTAGAACTTCTCAATCATCTCGACGCTGGTGCGGCAGTTTTTCGCTATCTGGTAGATGTCCGCGCCTTCGAGAAGGCGCGTTGAAATGTAAGTGTGTCGAAGGCTGTAGGTGGTCCGTGCCGTCCCTTCGCGGTCCCGCTTGAGGCTAAGCTCATCAAGGATCGTGTTGAAGAGTTCTCGTTGGATCGTCGGAAACAGCGGATCGGTCGGCTCGAGGTTGTGACGCTTTTTGATGCGCGAGAACGGCATCACAGCGCCCGGCATCGATTTGGCCCAGCCGGTGCCTCGCTTGCCGCGCACGGCAATGTGAAGAATGCGCTGCCGCTCGCCGCCATCCTCGACGATTTGAACGTCCTGGACTTGCAGGCGCTTTGCCTCGTCCGGCCGTAGGCCGGTGTTACCCATGAAGAGCACATAGTCGTGAAGGTCCTCGCACGCGGTCCGCCACCGCTCCTTCTTAGGGTTCTTCGCCCGTTCTCGGGTGGCCTCGTAAAGTCGCTTATACTCTTCCGGCGAAAACCAAGCCCGGTGGGATACCTTGCCCGAAGCTCGATAGGGGTCCGTCATGATCGGCATCGCCGGCAGCCAGCCGTGCCGATTCGCGCATTTGAGAACCTGCCGGAGGCAGACCATTTCCTGATGCATGGTGCTGCGTGACGGAGCCTTGCCGTTTCGTTCGCCGGACTGCCGATCGAAACCGCCCTTGGTGATCCGATCGATTCGGTAATCTTGAATCAAACCAGAGGTAATTTGGCTAAGGGCCTTCTCGCCGAAAAAGGGGAGAAGGTAGAGGTCGAGCCGCTCCCTATGTCGGCGCACATAGAGCGGGCTGCGCTGCCCAGCCGTGATAACCGTAAACTCGGTCATGAACCGTTTGGCCGCGTCGGCAAACGTCGGGCCTGTGGTCAGCTCGCCGCGACCGGCTTTGCCCTTCAAGGTGAGAAACCAATCCTCTGCCACGTCCTTCGCCTGGGCGAGGCTGGCAGTCTTGGTGCTGTGGCGCCGCTGCTCGCCCGCCACGCTTGCTCGGCATTGCCAGTAGCTGCTTCGCGGTCGGCGAAAGAGTTGAACCTTACCGCCAAGGATTTCGTGGACTGCATCGGCCATGTGTAGCGCCCTCTCAATGCGCTAAAATGCGCTAGGGGTGTGCTAGCGATCTATGAGCCAATTATCCCAGTTTTCCGCCATTTTTCAAGTAAATTATCTGCTTTTAAGTCTCCAGCGTCTACCATTCCGCCACGTCCGCACGCGCGGCAAACTGCCCGCGCGCGCGGCGGCGGGCAAGCGGGAAGGGAGAATCAGGGCCGGATCAGGCCGCGCCGTTGCCGTCGATATTCAGCCGCTCGCGCATTTCCTTGCCCGGCTTGAAATAGGGCACGCGTTTGGCGTCCACATCGACCGGCTCGCCGGTGCGCGGATTGCGGCCGCGGCGGGCATCGCGGCCGCGTGTCGAGAAAGCGCCGAAGCCGCGCAGCTCGACCCGGCCGCCCTGCTGCAGCTGGTCGATGATCGAATCGTAGAAGGACGCGACCACGCGCTCGATCTCCTTCTGCGTCAGATCGGGGAAATCGTCGCAAAGCTTCTGAACGAGTTCCGAGCGGATCACCTTTGCCCCCAATTCGAAAACGGCCTGCCATAGGGACAGGACCGCGATTGACCCAGATTAATCGCACCACATCGGCCGGAAGGCAAGCCGTAGACGGAGGCGGCGCGGTGGGTGCGGATCACGGTTCGGGAGTGCCGATTCCGGCGGGGTCGGTGAACGAAGCGGGGCTGCATGGACGGTTTAAGTTGACAGGTTGACACATGCTAGGGCCGCCGGCGGAGGCGGGCGCGAAAGGTTCCGAGAGTCACGAATGTCACGACTGTCACATGGAAACGCAGGGGGTTTCGTCACTTTCCGCGGACAGGCGCGTGAAGAGGCGGACAATGGCAAAGAGCGGGCGGGCCACCGATGAAGCGGCTCGCGGCGCGACTTTACCTGATCGCGACGCAGTAGGAAAACTCCAACAGGGGCCTTGGGCTTGATGCCCGCGGAACTGGCATCAATTGGTGCACTGTCACCGTAATCCTGTCACCGTAATCCGGGTGCACTGCCACCGTAACCAGTGGTACGATGTCATTACCCTCGATACCCGGCAAATTGGCCAAGCGGGCTATCGAATAGGAGAAACCCTTGGCCACGAGGTCCAACACAGACATCAGCGGTTCGAGGACTTGGGAGAGAGAGACCGAGAGGTTCGTCCGTTCTATATACAGTATTATATTGCCGCCGCGCCCGGCGGATCGGAGGGCAGCCATTCATTCAGCAGGAATGCGCAGCAATACGTTCGAAGCCGATTGCATGCTTACTGCGATGGCCTTGGCTCATACTGCGGGCAGGCGGTCGACAGAGCGATGGAGGCGGAAGGTGGGAAGCCTTTCTAGGATCGCGCTGCTCGGATTTGCGCTTACGGCCTGTACGGGGCCTGGCGGACAAGATCCGGACGCGGAGATTCCTACGGTCGATGCGTCGTCCTACCTGACCGAGCGATGCTGGTTTGATCATGAGGGAAGATTTGGCGCATTTGTCGTTCTGGCACAAAAAAATGATCTTGCTGTTCCATGGCCCATCTCCGGGAGGTGCCTGATCGAGCACGACGCTGGAGATCTCGGTTTCGCAACGTTGAGTCAGATTGGTAGGGTTGAGTTAATCGACAAGAACGGGGTACTTCAGCGCTCTTTCGGTACTTTTGTAAATAATAGGACCGTAAACCACCTGCCAGGACCGTCTCTTGTGAACAGGGTCTTCTATCTTCGGGCGCGCGTCACATTGGTCGCTGTTCCCGGTAGCCCCGTGTATGCGCCGGAGGAGATGCTTGAGCTTAGTGACACTAACATGACCTTTGAGCAGTTTCTGGCGCTGAATGCTGACGAACGAAAAGCGTTGTGGCGCGCGTTGAGGTCTTAGCTTCGCTGAATTTCTGGATTACGGTGACAGTGCACTAATTTCGGCTTTATATCGTTGAAGCCCGTATCGGCTAATTTTTCTACAGCCTATAGATTTGATAGCATGCGGAGCGAGTCGGCGTCATTGCTGTCTTGCTTGCTCTTTGTCACGGTCCAGGTTCGCCTGCCTCTCTGCCGTCGGGAGAGGGCACTCCCCGCGTTTTCGTGTGACATTCGTGACATTCGTGACATTCGCGAACGGCGGGATGCTGAGGCTGCCGATCGGCTTACGTTTGACGTGACGTGATGCCGCGACGACGGGCTAGTCCCGACATTCCAAGCCATAATGAAAGGGCCGCCCCTCTCGGGACGGCCCTGTGCTCATCAGCATAAACAGGCGGCACCCGGAAGTGCCGCTTGCTCATAAAGTCTCTGGTTTAGCTGTTCTTCTGCTTCAGGGCTTCGCCGAGGATGTCGCCGAGCGAGGCGCCGCTGTCCGACGAGCCGTACTGCTGGACGGCCTGCTTTTCCTCCTGGATCTGCAGGGCCTTGATCGAGAAGTTGGGCTTCTTCGAGCGGTCGAAGCCAATCACCAGAGCGTCGAACTTCTGGCCGGCCTGGAAACGCTCGGGGCGCTGCTCGTCGCGGTCGCGGCCGAGGTCGGTACGCTTGATGAAGCCGGTCGCGCCGTCGTCGCCGACCTGCACTTCCAGGCCGCCATCGCGAACCTCGAGCACGGTCACGGTGACGACGTCATTCTTGTTGACGCCGCCGCCGGCCGCCGCCGCGGACACGCCGCCACGCTCAAGCTGCTTCATACCGAGCGAGATGCGCTCCTTCTCGACATCCACGTCGAGCACGACGGCCTTCACCATCTCGCCCTTGTGATGCAGGTTGAGCGCTTCCTCGCCCGACACGCCCCAGGCGATGTCCGACATGTGGACCATGCCGTCCACATCGCCTTCCAGACCGATGAACAGGCCGAACTCGGTGGAGTTCTTGACCTCGCCCTCGACCTCGGCGCCGACCGGGTGCGCGGCCGCGAAGGCCTCCCACGGATTGGCCTGGGCCTGCTTGAGGCCGAGCGAGATGCGGCGCTTCTCCTCGTCCACCTCGATCACCGCGACGTCGACTTCCTGCGAGGTCGAGACGATCTTGCCCGGGTGCACGTTCTTCTTGGTCCAGCTCATCTCGGAGACGTGGACCAGACCCTCGATCCCCGCTTCCAGCTCCACGAAGGCGCCATATTCGGTGATGTTGGTGACGCGGCCCTTGAACACGCCGCCGATCGGGTATTTGGCCATCGCGCCTTCCCACGGATCGGTCTCGAGCTGCTTCATGCCGAGCGAGATGCGCTGCGTCTCGCGGTTGATGCGGACGATCTGCACCTTCACGGTCGCGCCGATCTCCAGCACCTCGGACGGGTGGTTGACGCGCTTGTAGGAGATGTCGGTGACGTGGAGCAGGCCGTCAATGCCGCCCAGGTCAACGAACGCGCCATAATCGGTGATGTTCTTGACCACGCCATCGACGATCTGACCCTCGGCCAGCGTCTGGATGAGGCCGCTGCGCTGCTCGGCGCGGGTCTCTTCGAGAATGGCGCGGCGCGACACGACGATGTTGCCGCGGCGGCGGTCCATCTTCAGGATCTGGAACGGCTGGGCCTGATCCATCAGCGGCTGCACGTCGCGGACCGGACGGATATCGACCTGCGAACCCGGCAGGAAGGCCACGGCGCCGCCGAGATCGACGGTGAAGCCGCCCTTCACGCGGCCGAAGATCACGCCCTCGACGCGCTCGCCGGCTTCATGCTGCTTCTCCAGCTTGTCCCAGGCGGCTTCGCGGCGGGCGCGATCGCGCGACAGCATCGCCTCGCCATGCATGTTCTCGATACGATCGACATAGACCTCGACCTCGTCGCCGACCTGCACTTCGGCCTTCTGACCCGGCGCGGCGAATTCACGCAGCGGCACGCGGCCTTCGGACTTCAAACCAACATCGATCACGGCGAGATCATTCTCGATCGCGGTGATCGTGCCCTTGACGACGCGGCCCTCAAAGGACTCGTTCTCGCCACCCAGGGTTTCATTGAGCATGGCCGCGAAATCGTCGCGGGTCGGCATTGCCGTGGTTGCCATAAGCTGTCTTCGTCTCTCTTGTTCGTGTCGTTTCCGGCCAGCGGGTTGTGTCCCGCGGTCTTTGGAAAATTGCCCACGTTTCATGCCGGCGGAATTGCCGGAGCATGCGTCCTAGGGGCCGGTTAAAGCGGTGTGTGGCGGTGCGTGCCCCAAGCCAAAAAGGCGCGTCGGGGAGCGGCCGATGCCACACCCTGCGCGCCACCTTAGGAAAAGGCAAACCGCCGCAAGCGCGATTCCCCGCGCCCGTCGGACGGCGGCCCTATAGCGGAGAGGAGGGGGAGGGGCAAGGTGGTGGAGGCTATATCTGCCCACGGCGAGACTTTGCCGTCTCGTATGGTAACGCTATCACCTCCCATCTCAGTTGTCGCCCGACACCGCATACGTCTTTCGACGCTTGTAAATGAGACGACAGTCGAAGAAACTGAGCTAAGCCGACAGAGTTTCGGCGCTAGGGGGTGGGATAGGTGAGTCAATCGAAACCTCGGCAGGTACCGGCGCTTACGGTTAACCAATGGATGCAGGGCTGGGAGAAGATTGACTTCGACGCGAAAGAACATCGTGCCAAGCCCGAAAATCACTTCTATTTAATATCGCTCCCTGCGCGCGAACTGCGCAGTCTATCAGGCATTGTGCGGCGTGTAGCTCAGGATGCAGCGCCGCGAACTGAAGATCTTGGGATACAGCGCCAGCACGACCCCGAGCGCTCCGAGGAGATTGGCCGCTTTGTCGAATTTGGTTTTCCTTGGTCAACGCTAAGCGAAGCGAAGCGCGCGAGCGCTGAGTTCAACGACCTCCGTAAGCCTGGCTGGCTTCCGACGGCCATCGTACTCAACATCTTGACAAAGGGTGCCATCCGTAACGGTAACACCATCGCGGACGCGGATCTTGCCTCGATCGTTCAAGTCGATGGGCAGCCTCATCTCCAACTTCCTTATGACAAATGGAGCGCCGATTGGGAGCCCTCTCGTTTGCCACCGTTCGAAGTGATCGACGGCCAGCACCGCCTTTGGGCATTTGACGGCGCATCGAAGCTCGAGAATTTTCAACTGCCGGTCGTAGCTTTCGTCGGCCTCGACATTAGTTGGCAAGCCTATCTGTTCTGGACGATCAACATAAAGCCTAAGCGGATCAACCCTAGCTTGGCATTCGACCTGTATCCGCTGTTACGCAACGAAGATTGGCTCGACCGGGCCGAAGGGCACCTCATCTATCGGGAGACTCGAGCGCAAGAGCTCACTGAAATCTTGTGGTCCTATCCCGACAGCCCTTGGTACGATCGAATTAACATGCTGGGCGAGCGACAGAACCGGTGGGTGACGCAGAGTGCGTGGATTAAGTCATTGACGGCGACCTTTGTTCGATCTTGGGACCGCCGCTCCAGCACGAGCGGAGGGTTGTTTGGCGGCCGGTCGAAAAGTGAGGGTGAGGTGCTCGGTTGGAGCCGTGCCCAGCAGGCGGCATTCCTGATTTTCGCATGGCGCAAATTTGCGGATGCAGTTGCTGCCTCAAAGGACGCGTGGGCCGAAAATCTTCGCCATCCGCCGAAAGCTGGCAACGACAAAGTCGCACGTGTCGAGGATATCAAAGCCGGTGACGATCTAGCCTTTTTCGGTGCTCACTCATTAATCACGACCGATCAGGGTGTGCGGGGGTTTCTACACGTCGTCAACGACCTCTGCTACGAGCAGGCAAGCGCGCTCAAGATGAATATCTGGCGGCCGGACGAGCAGTCGAGTGCTAATCCGATTGCTGCCGTTGAAAGCGCCCTTCAGGGCTTGGCAACACAAGACTTCGCGGGCTTCGTCACTTCGATCGGCAAAGAGCTGGCCTCTTTTGACTGGCGCACCAGTTCGACGCCGGGCCTCGACGAGCCGAAGCGGCGCGCCAAGCTCGTGTTTCGTGGTAGCGGCGGATATAAGGAATTGCGGACCCAGCTGCTTGAGCACCTGTCTTCGTCTGATGGCGGTCACGGCGAGGCTGCCAAGCGATTGCTCGGCCGTTCGTGACGGTGGCACTTCACGCTCTCGACAAGGCCGCAATCAATGCCCTGATGCGCTCGCAGATGGAGCTGACGACCAAGGGCCTTAAGCCGTTCCTCAAGCGATCGACTTGGATCGGAAAATCTAACTATTATGCGCAGGACGTTGTCGCTCGGTTGAAGAAGGCGTTGCCTGCCACAGCCCAACGCAAACGCAACCTTGCCCAATACATCGCGGCCAGCGTTGCGCTGCACTCGAACGACGGCTGGAGCTATCTTGGCCGATCGGTTGCTTGCTTGCTCGCCGGGGACACACACCGAGCCCTGCATCTTGCCTATTATGCCGAGTTGCGCGCGGCAATGTCGTTGCTGGCAAGCGCTGGGATTGGCATCTTCAACAGCCAACATTTTGTAGTGCCGACAGCCAACACGACGAGCAAGCTGCGCTTCGGCCAAGGCACACATGTGATGGCTTGGCTGGCGCTGGAGGAATGGTCGCAACTCCCCTCGTCTGGTGCTTTGTTTGCGCAGCTTATTCGACCGGAGGGGCGCACGCTTGATGAGTGGTTTCATGCGCAAGGGGGTGCCGGCACGCTTGCCCCGCAGGCGAAAGCTTGGTTCATGCAATGGGGCATGGATCTCGGGCTGGCGACCAAAGATCGAGAGGCTCGTAACGAGTCTAGCTATCGGCCGGACGGGGTACCCACGACGTGGGAAATGAACGCCAAAGATGGGTTTGAGTTCGTCCGCGATATGTGGAGCACACTAGAGCCAAGTGCGACCTCGAGCTTCGAGCAGATCGACCGACATATTTTGCGACTGGCAATTGAGCGCTATCATCTCGGACTCACCGGAAATGAGGCCACAGCTGCGGATCCAGCCTACGTCGCGTTAGTCGAGGCGACAGTTTCGGCACAGAGCTTGGCTACCAGCGCAGAAGTGCGACTGAAGATGTTTCTGCTGCGGCAGAGCGCCGCCGATGACCCGCTCATCTTCCGCTATTCGGGCATGCGCCCTGGCACACCCCAGTCTGACGCTTTCGCTGTGATGTCACGCGCTGTGCTGTTGTTGCGTGTGGCAACGGGGTCAGCCAACGGCCTGCTGCACCAAGCGGGCTTCGACGCTACCAAGCTGTCGTTCTGGTGGCAGAAGCTGGGAGAGGCTCGTGGACTTTGGAAGCCTGGAACTCCGCCCACGGCGCTCACCGACCTTTGGGCTGACATTGAAGACGGGCTGCGAGAGGCGGCGGAAATCGAATCTGACGACCCCGCCAGTTTTGAAACTATGAACGCGATTGCCTATGGGGCATTCGGCCGGGTGAACGTTCTGGCAAGCCATGAGCGCGTTGGTCTCTGGGGCCTCTGTCCGGCATGAGTGAGACGGCACCATTCCTTAAATGGGCGGGCGGAAAGCGTTGGTTCGCGGACAGATTTCTCAACCTGATCCCGTCCAACCATGACCGGTACGTCGAACCCTTCCTTGGAAGTGGAGCGGTGTTTTTCGCTTTGAGGCCCACCAAGGCGCTTCTTTCGGATCTGAATCCGGATCTGATCAATTGTTATCGTGCGATTCGCGACGCTCCGGAAGACATCGCTGAGCGCTTGGCTGAGCATCATCGGCTGCACGACAAGCTGTATTACTATAGTGTGAGAGCCGCTAAGCCCGACGAGCCTATCGAACGTGCGGTATGGTTCATGTACCTGAACAGGACGTGCTGGAACGGCCTTTATCGAGTCAACCGTAAGAATGAGTTTAATGTGCCGATCGGGACAAAGACCAACGTGGTTTTGCCGAGTGATGACTTTGAGAAAGTGAGTTTGATGCTGTCAGGCGTCGAGATCCGAAATCAGGATTTCGAGGTAACTTTGGATTCGTCGGGCGATGGCGACTTCGTGTTCGTAGATCCACCGTACACCGTGAAACACAATCTCAATGGCTTCCTAAAATACAACGACAAGATCTTTTCGTGGGAGGATCAACTGCGACTGCGCGATGCTGTCGTTCGCGCCTCGGCCCGTGGGGCTCGGGTACTTGTGACAAATGCCAACCATGTCTCGATCCGTGAGATATACGATGGTGTCGGTCGGCAGCAGGTTGTCGGACGCGCGAGCGTGCTCGCAGCTAGTTCCGCACACCGAATCCAGACCGAAGAACTGGTGATCCAAACGTGGTTGGAACCGTGCGGGGGCACGGTCGGCCCACATAAACTTAAATCCGAACTGCCGCCGCAAGTAGTAGGCTAGGAGAAACTTTTCACCTTACGTAACCCCAAAGCCAGATTCGTAAATTGCCGATTTGGTTATTTTCCTTGACAGCGTGACGCTGATCTGGTAAATATCCTCAAGCTGGGAACGTGAAGGTAGATCCCGGATCAAGTCCGGGATGACGAGTTTTAGGTGGGTCGTGGAGCATGGGCTTCGCGGCCCTTTTTCGTGTGCGGAAGAGGAGAGAGTGCAATGGCGGAGCGGAAGAAGCGGACGGGGCAGGCGGCCAAGGGCGCGCGGATCGCCAGCGCCAAGAATCGCCGGGTGCAGATCGTGCAGCCGGGTGGGCGCAAGTTGTTCGACAAGGCGATGAAGACCGAGTTTCTGGAATGGTTCGCGGCGACCGCGAACATCGCGTTCGCGGCGCGCGTGACGGGCATCGCCTATCAGACCGTGTTCAAGCACCGGATGAGCGACCCGGCCTTTGCCGAGGGGTGGGACCGGGCGCTGGCGCAGGGCTATGCGCGGGTGGAGGCGCAGAGCGTGGAGACGAAGATCGATCCCGACACGTTCGACATCGACGGCGACTGGGAGGTGCCGGAGATGCAAGAGCGGGACCCGATGGAGCGGATCGCGCTGCTGCGGCAGCATCGCGGATCGGTGCCGGGCAAAGGCGGGGACGGGCCTTCGCCGTTCGGCGTGGCGCGCAAGCAGGGGCGGCAGCCGCGGACGGCTTCGAACGAGGAGGTGCGGGCGGCGCTGGTGAAGAGGCTGGTGGTGTTTGGGGTGCGATTTGAGCCGCCAGCGCCGGGGACTCAGGCGGGATAGGTGAAGAAGGCAGAGTCGTTCACGCGGAGACGCGGAGAAGAAAAGGGAGGCGCGGAGGGCGGCTCCTGAGTAGCAACGGGTCCCCGGGAGCGGGAGGGTTTGAAGGGCGGCTTTGCCGCCTTTTTCTGCGTCTTCGCGGCTTCGCGTGAGATCAATCTTCTTCTCCGCGCCTCTTCTTCTTCTCCGCGCCTCCGCGTGGACGATTTTCTTGCGCTGCGCGCGGGCGCACGAGCGGGGTGATGCATGAGATCTGCGGATTGGGACGCCGGGGCGTTGCTCCGGGAGGGCGCGCGCGTCTGCGGGTCGGACGTGGCGCTCTGGGAGCGGTTCGTGGGCGGGCTGCCGGGGCCGGTGCAGCGGTCGATGCTCGGCGATTTCTTCGGGTGGCAGGCGCATGGGGGGCAGATGCTGCCGGAGGACGGCGGCGTGAGCGCGCAGGGCTGGGCGATCTGGCTGATCATGGCGGGGCGGGGGTTCGGGAAGACGCGGGCCGGGGCGGAATGGGTGCTGGCGCGGGCGCGTGCGGCTCCGGGGGCGCGGATCGCCCTGGTCGGCGGGACGGTGGACGAGGTCGCCAAGGTGATGATCGAGGGGCCGAGCGGGCTGCTGGCGGTTTCCGGCGATGAAGAGGAGATGGTCTGGCTGCCGACGCGGGGGGTGGTGACCTTCGCGAGCGGAGCTGAGGCGTTCGTCTATTCCGCCGCGGCGCCGGAGCGGCTGCGCGGGCCGGAGCATCATTTCGCCTGGGCGGATGAGCTAGCGAAATGGGAGCATGCGGACCGGGCCTTGGACAATCTGATGATGGGGCTTCGGCTGGGGGAGCGGCCGCAACTGGTTGTGACGACGACGCCGCGGCCGGTGGCGGCGCTGAAGCGGCTGCGGGCGATGCCGGGGATCGCGGAGAGCAAGGGCGCGACCGCGGAGAATGCGCATCTGCCGGCCGCGTTCCGGGCGTGGGTGGAGGAGACGTATGCGGGAACCCGGCTGGGGCGGCAGGAGCTTGAGGGCGTGCTGTTCGACGAGCCGGAGGGGTCGCTGTTTCCGCGGGAGATGCTGGAGCAAGCGAGGCAAAGTATTACTTTGCCTCGGGATTTTGCCGGGCCGGGGCGGGCGGCGGAGGTGCTGCCCTATCTGAAGCGGCATCCGGGGATGGATGCGGGCGCGGCGGGGGAGGCGTTCTGGCGGCGGATCGTGGTGGGAGTGGATCCTCCGGCTTCGGCGCATGGGGATGCGTGCGGGATCGTCGTGTGCGGGCTTGGCGCGGACGGGGTGGCCTATGTGCTGGCCGATCGCTCGGTGGCCGGGAAGAGCCCGGAAGGGTGGGCGCGGGTCGTGGCCGGGGCGGCGGCGGAATGGGGCGCGGACCGGGTGGTGGCCGAGAAGAATGTTGGCGGGGAGATGGTCGCTTCGGTGCTGCACGGGGTGGACGATGCGCTGCCGCTGCGGCTGGTGAGCGCGAGCCGGGGGAAATGCGCGCGGGCCGAGCCGGTCGCGGCGCGGATGGAGCGGGGGCTGGTGAAGCTGGCGGGGGCCTTCCCCGAACTGGAGGATGAGCTGAACGGGATGACGGCGGGCGGGAGCTATCGGGGCGCGGGGAAGGCTGGCGGCTCGCCCGATCGCGCCGACGCCTGTGTGTGGGCGCTGAACGAGCTGATCGGGCGGGCCGGGGAGGCGCGGGTAAGAATGCTCTAGAAGAATTGTTTGCGCAGTGAGATCGTAAAGCTGCGGCCGACCGGGTCCAGCAGATAGGGTTGGTAGTTGACCGGGGTGTTGCCCATCGCATCGCGGACCTCGACGCGCTGGTCGAAGAGATTGTCGATGTTCAGGCTCAGCCGCGCGCCGCGGAAGAAGGGGATGGCGCGGACCAGGTCGCGCTGCTGGCCGAGATTGGCGAACAGGCGGAGGTTCACGTTCATGCGCGGCGAGAATTCCAGATCGCTGCCGTTCACGCCGTTGACGCGGGTGCCGCTCTGCCAGTCGACCTCCAGCCGGCCGCCGAAGCCGTCGCGGAACAGGCCGGCGCGGAATTCCACCTGATGCTGGGGCGTGCCGCCGCCGCTGCCGGCCGCGCTGCCGTTCAGGAAGTCGAGCTCCGGGCCACCCTGACGGATGAGGACGCGGTCCTCCAGGCGCCAGGTGTGGAAGAGGCTGAACTGCATGCGGCCACCGCCGCCGCCGCCCATGCCCGGTCCGCCGAAGCCGCCACGGCCGGGGCCGCCGGGACCGCCGAAGCCGGGACCGCCCTGACGGCGGCGGGGACGTTCGGCCTGTTCGGGCGGCGCGCCTTCGGCCTGCTGGCCCTGCGCGGGCGGAGTCTGGCCGGCGGCGGGCTGCTGGCCGCCTTCGGTCTGGGCGGGGGGCATGGGCGTGGGCGCGTTCTGACCGCGGCGGCCGCCGGGGCCGCCAGGACCGCCCGGCCCGCCGGGACCGCCGAACATGCCGCCGAAGCCGCCGGGTCCGCCCTGACGCTGCGGGCCGAAGGGGGCGGAGAAATCGATGCCCCAACGGAGTTCGCGGCGCTCGCTCTCGGCGAAATTGATCGGGGTGGCGTCGATGCTGAGCAGCTGGCCATTGCCGTCGCGGACGAAGCGGCCGGGGAAGGCGGCCTCGATCTCCGCGGTCGCGGCCGGGAAGCCCGCGATCGGATTGTCGATCTTGTTCTCGGTGTAATTGGCGCGGATGGAGAGGCCGTCCATCGGCCGCACGTTCACGCCGAAATTCAGCACGCGGCGGCTGTCGGCGAGCAGGGCCGGATTGCCGCCGTCGATGCGGGTGATGTCCACCGTCTCGCCGCGCACGAAATCGAAGATGCGCACGTTCGGCGTGGCGATGACCGGATCGCCGAGCTGGGTGATGGACGGCGCGCCTTCCTCATGCGTGGCCGAGGCGATGAAGCTGAGCCATTCGGTCGGCCGCCAGTTCAGGCCGTAGCCGAGCGTCGTCAGCACGCCGAAGTCCGAATAGCTTTCGACGTTCAAATTGACGTTGGCGCTCAGGTCGCCGATCGCGGCGAGGACATTCTCGCGGGTCGAGGTGATCGGCAGGTCGAAGCTGGCCTGACCCTCGAAGCGCTGGCGCGACAGGGAGACGTCGCGGAAAACGCCGGAGCGCGTGGACTGGCTGTCGAGGCTGCGCAATTCCATGTTGGCGCTGAAGCTGGAGCGCAAAGGCCCGGCCCAGCCCTGCAGCAGCGGGCCGTTGACGACGAGCCCGGCGGTGAGCGCCTGATTGACCTGCTCGGCCGTGTCGGCGGGCGTGCCGGCGAGGCGTTCGGTAACCGTATCGGTCTCGACGCGGCTGTAATTGCCGGTGAAATTCCACCGCCAGGGCGCGATATCGCCGTTCAGGGCGAGGCCGAGCGTGCCGTTATAGCTGTCGCTGGCGCGGCCGAGCGCGGTGGTGGCGTTGGGATCGTTGGAGGGCAGGCCGAGCAGGCTGCGGGTCTGCGTGACGATATAGCGGCCGTCGATCGTCGCGCCGACCCGGCCGAGCTGGCGGCTGTGCTGGGCATTGATGCTGTACGTGTCGCTTTCCGGCAGCAGGGTGCGGAAATCGCCCGCGTCACGCGCGCCGGGCAGGGAAGGCGTCGCCTGGATGATGTCGCGCTGGCTCTCCAGCAGGGCCGACTGGTTGGCATATTGGGCGCCGAAGCTGGTCCGTGTCGGGCCGTTGATGGTGAGGTAATTGCCGTCGAACCGCGAGGTGCCGCGCCCGCCCTCCATCGACATGCCGCCCTGCGCCTCGACGGTGGTGGCGTTGAAATTGCGCCGCAGCACGAAGTTCACCACGCGCTGATCGGCGCGATAGCCGTAGCGGAGGGCCACTTCCTCCGGGAAGATTTCGAGCCGCTCGATCGCCTCGGGCGGCAGGTCGCGCACTTCGGAGAAGCCGGAGATGCGGCGGCCGTTGACGAGCACGACCGGCATGCCGCCGCCGCGCCCGCGCGTGCCGCCGGTCTGCGGCGCGAGCGCCTGCAGCAATTCGGCGACGTTGCTGGCACCCAGCGCGCGGATCTCGCGCGGGTTCAGCGTGACTTCGGCGGGAATGTCGGTGTCGACCGTGCCGCGCTGGCGCTCGCCGGTCACGACGATCTCGTTGACATCTTCGCCGTCCAGCACCTCGTCATCGGTCAGCGCGGTGCCATTGGCGGGCTGATCGGCCTCCGCGCTCGCGTCCATCGTGCCGGCACCCGCCGGCGGCGAGTCCTGGTTCAGCGCCGCCGTGAGCGGCGGCTCCCGCGTCGGCAGTTCCACCACGGGCGGATCGGCCTGCTGCGCGAGCGCGGGGAGGGACGTGCCGCAAAGGGCGGCGGCGAGGACAACACGAAAGCTACGCACGAAAAACCTCATGGACGAACGGCGATGAACGCCGGGCGAACCTGGCGGCTGAATGTCAGCTAGCGGGAAATTGTATCAGGAATGTCCCGGTGTATTGGCGAACTGCATCAGTCAAGCCGGGCGGAGCCGAGGCTTCGTCAGCTTGGGCTGAAGGATCTTGGGGTGGGAAAGGGCGACCTGGCGTGCCATTTGTCGCGATCGTCGCAAGGAGCAAGCGAGTGAAGAGGATGCGCGGGCGGATCTGGCTGGGGCTTGCGCTTTTCATGCCGCTCCCGCCGGCCGCCGCCCAGACTGGCCTCGCCTCCTTCGACCAGGCCGAAGTCGATCGGCGCGATGAGGCGGCGCAGGCTTTAGTCCGCGAAGGTCGCTATGACGCCGCAGAGGCGTTGTTCCGGGAGAATTTGGCGATCGTCGAGCGGGGTGCGGGACCCGATCACCCCGACGCCCTCATCGCGCGCAACAATCTGGGTACGGTTTTGCTCTATCAGGGGCGGGCGCGCGAGGCGGTGCCGTTGCTGGAAGCGGCCGTGGCGGGGCTGGAGCGGGTGCGCGGAGCGGACGACCAGGACCTGCTCGCGTCGATGGGCGTGCTGGGCAATGCGCTGCAACTGACCGGACGCGTGCCGGAGGCGGAACGGCTGCTGCGGCGGGTGGCGACGAGCCGTGAGCGGCTGCTCGGGCCGGACGATGCGCGCACCCTGCTGGCGCTGAACAATCTGGCGGTGCTGCTGCGCGGCAGCGGGAGGCCAAGCGAGGCGGAACCGCTCCTGAGGCGGATCATCGAAACCCGGCGCCGGGCTGCTGGCCCGGATGATCGGCAGGCACTGAATACCGAAGTCAATCTGACCGAATTGCTCGTCGCGGCGGGTCGCCATGATGAGGCGGAAACAATGGCGCAGGCGGTCCTGGAGCGGGCCGAGCGGCGCAACGGCGACCCGGAGATGTTGGTCAATGCCCTGAATGGCCTCGCTATGCTCTATTTCGCGCAGGGGCGGGGCGGAGACGCCGAGCCGATTCTGGTGCGCGGACTGGCGGCGAGTGAGGCGGCGTTCGGGGCCGAGCATCCGAGCACCCTGCTGGCGGTCAACAATCTGGCGAGCGTCTACAATCTGAGCGAGCGGTACGCCGAGGCGGCGCCGCTGCTGGAGCGAGTGCTTCGGGCGAGCGAGGCACGGCTGGGCGCGGAGCACAGACTGACGCTCGGCGCGGCGGACAATCTGGCTTTGGCCTATTCTTTCGCCGGACGGTATGGTGAGGCGGAAGCCTTGTTCGGGCGGACGGAGGCGAAGCGGGCGCGGACTTTGTCGGCGGACGACCCGGAGCGCTACGCCTCCGTGCACGGGCTGGCGGCGATGCAACTCGGCCAGCGGCGCTTCGCGGAATCGGAAGTGACAGTGGCGGCGCTGGCAGCGGAATATGCCCGGATTCTCGGCGAGGAGAATGCCCGCACGATCGAGCTGACCGACAATCTGGCGATGGCGCGATTGTTCCAGCCGGAGCGGGCGGCGGAGGCGCTGGCGCCAGCGCGCATTCTGGTGGCCCATGCCCGGGCGCGGCGGGGAGGCGATTCCAGCGCCCGCGCTGAACGGCGCCGCCAGCAGGTGCGCACCACTCAGGCGGACTGGTTTCATTATCTGGCCGAGGCGGCCTGGGCGCGGGCGGCCGCGCAGCCGGGCGACGCAACTGCTCTGCCTGAGGAGGCGTTCGCGGCGCTGCAGGACGGTGTCGCGGGCGATGCCAGCGAGGCGATCGCGCGGATGGCGGCGCGGCGCGAGGCGGCGCAGGCAGGACGCGGCCTCGCCGCTTTGGTGCGCGAACGGGAAGAACTGAACCAGAATTGGTCGGCCAATGCCGAACGCTATGAGCAAAGCTTCGAGGGGCTCGGCAGCGCGGAGGCGGATTCTGAACGCGCCGCTCTGACCAGCGCCAGGCAGGAGATTGAGAGCCGGATGGCGGCACTGGATGCGCGGCTACGGCGCGAATTTCCGGACTATTTCACCCTGGTGCGTCCCGACCCGCTGACCATCGCGGAGACGCAGGCCCTGCTTCGCCCGGACGAGGCTCTGTTGCTGATCGTGCCTGGCACGTTCGCCACGCACACGATCGCGCTGAGCCGCGAGGCGGCGCACTGGCATCGTTTCGAAGAGGGTGAGACCGTGGTCGAGCGCGCGGTGCAGAGGCTGCGCTGGAATGTCGGCGCGCAGGTCGTTGCCCCGGCGGAGCGGCTCGCGGAACTGGAAGAGCAGGAGCGAGACCGGTCGGAGCGAAGCTTCAACCGCACCACCGCGCACAATCTCTATCGCGAACTGATCGCGCCGGGGGAGGATGTGCTTCGCGGCAAAAGACGTGTTTTCGTGGTCGCGGGCGGATCGCTGGCGGGCCTCCCCTTCTCGCTGCTGGTCACCGCGCCGCCGCAGGGCGCCGACGACGATCCTGTCGCGCTGCGGGCGACACCCTGGTTCGCCGACGCTCATGCGCTGGTTCACATCCCGGCCCTGCAGTCGCTCGCGGCGCTTCGGCGGGCGCCGCCCTCGCGCCGGCGGGCGACCGGATTTGCCGGCTTCGGCGATCCCGTGCTGGCGGGCCAGGCGCAGGCGCGCGGACTGGCGGCTAACCGGTCCGCCGAGACCGATATCGAGGCCATGCGGAATCTGGCGCGCTTGCCGGGGACCGCGATCGAACTGGAGCGGATGCGCGTCTCGCTTGGCGCGTCGGCCCAAACCCTGTTCACTGGCGCGCGCGCGACGGAGACGCAATTGCGCGCGACCGACTTGCGCAATGTCCGGGTGATCGCCTTCGCCACCCACGGACTGATCGCAGGCGAAGCGGGAATGAGCGAACCTGGCCTGGTGCTCACTCCGCCGGAGACGCCAAGCGCGGACGACGATGGCTATCTCGCCGCATCGGAGGTGGCGACGTTGCGGCTCAACGCCGACTGGGTGATCCTCTCCGCCTGCAATACCGCCACCGGCGATTCGGGCGCCGCGGATGGACTCGGAAGCCTGGCCCGCGCCTTTTTCTATGCCGGCGCGCGCGGGCTGTTGGCGTCACACTGGCCTGTCAGCGATGCGGTCGCGCCTATCGTTACCGTGCGCGCACTGGAACTCGAGCAGAGCGGGATGGCGCAGGCGGAAGCCTTCCAGCAAGCGATGCGCGATATCCGCAACGATCCGCGAGCCGACGCCGGCGTAAGCTGGGCGCATCCCTTCTTCTGGGCGCCGTTCGTCCTGATCGGGGATGGCGGCTAGCGGGAAATCATATCAGGAATGTCCCGGTGTATTGGCGATGTGCATCGGTCAGTGTTTTGCTCGAGACGCCGACCGGGGCAGGATTGCCGTTCGGCCAGAGCCTAGCGCTCGGGCAGGCTCGGCAGAGAGAGAAAAGCGTAGCCGGGATCCAGCTGGACCGCGCGGGCCATGTCGGCGCGGGCACGGGCCAGATCGCCGCGCTGCCGCAGCAGGCGGCTGCGATGATAATAACCGCGGGCGGCGCGCAGATCGTAGCGGATTGAGCGGTTCAGATCATCGAGCGCGCGATCCAGATCGCCGCGCGCCTGCCGGACGAGGCCCCGGTTGAGAAAGGCCGATGCGGATCGGCGGTGCGTGGCGATGGCACGATCGAAAGCCTCGATCGCATCTGCCTGCTCCCCGCGCCAGGCGTGCATCAGACCGTCGGCGATATGAGCGCCCGCCCGGTGCCTCGCGCCGGTCGGATCCGGCCCGGTTGCGTTGCGGCAGGCGGTGGGATCGCGCGCCGGATCGTCGACCGTGCAGGCGTTCCAGTCTCCCCGGACAGTGGCTGCGGCCGCGCCCGAGGTGTCGATCAGTTCCTCGCTCCCGATCGTGGTGACGGGGGACATGGTCGAGAGATCCTGACGGCGAATGCGCGAGCCGGTGACGACGATGCTCGATTCCGCTCCGGGAATATCGGCCTGCGCCAATTCCACGTTCCCCCGAGCGCGCTGTGCTTCCGAGCGCCTGGCGGATCGCGGTTGAGCGGCGGGTTCTGCGCGTATGTCGGGCGGCGCAGGATTGTCCGGCGCTGCAGAGACGCCGCCGGGTGCGCGGGCATCGGCATAAGACGGGCCGGCGTCATTGGCCGGGGCCGGAGCGGTGGGCGCCGCAGCCTCGGGTGGCGCCGCTTTGCCGGCTTCGGCCATTTGCGCGGGCGGATCGGCATTGTTCATCCAGACCAATGGCACAGCGATCAATGCCGCCAGGGATGCTGCCGCCAGCGCGCCGCCAATCGGCCGGGTGAACCAAGGCCGCCGCGGCTCCGGCGCGGCCGCGGGCTGCGCCTCACCGTCGTCGAAGCGCCGCAGCGCCGCGTCGATCGCCGCATCCCGCCGGGCGGGCGCGGGCAGCGGCAGGTGCGGCAGCAGAGCCGAGAGATCGTCGTCGCCCGCCACTCAATCGCCTCCGCGACCACCGCCGCAGCGAACCGGCATTGAGGCGGGATGGGGAAGGGGCACGCACATTGCCGCAACCTTATCGTCAAACGCGCAGGCGGTCGCCCCCCTCCGTGTGGAAGGGAGCGACCGGCGCATTGCTTCACCCTGAGCGGGCGGTGCTCGCCGCACGGATCAGCTGGATCAGTTCGGAGCGATAGCCGAACGGGTCCTCGCCGCGCGCTTCGGAGACGATGCCGATTATGTCCTCATAACGCATCGAACCGGTGTAACGACCGCCCCGCAGCAATTCCGCGAAGGCGGCGACCCCGGCGGCGAAGCGGGCGTCGCTGGGTGCATCGGCGAACCGCCGCACCTCCGCGCGCCGGTTGATCGGCGTGGAGATCAGCCGGCTCCTGTCCGAATTGGGCAGCTTGTAGCGGATCTTGACGAAGCCATATTCGGACGCGTTGCCGATCCGCGTCAGGGACGCCGGCGCCAGATAGCGCAAATCGCCATTGGCGCGCGCCCCGCCGACGGGCACGATCTCGTACAAGGCGGTGACGCTTTGGCCGGAACCGACCTCGCCGGCATCGACCCGGTCATTGTCGAAATCCTCGCGGGCGAGCATCCGCGTCTCGTAGCCGACCAGCCGATATTCGGCGACCGTGGCCGGGTTGAACTCGACCTGGATCTTCACGTCCTTGGCGATCGGGAACAGGGTCGACGTGGATTCCTGAACCAACGTCTTCCGGGCTTCCGCGATGGTGTCGATGTAGGCGGCGGCGCCATTGCCGTTCTGCGCCAGCACCTGCATCAGCGCGTCGTTATAATTGCCCATGCCGAAGCCGAGCACCGACAGGAACACGCCTTTCCCCCGCTCGCGCTCCACGAAGCTCTTCAGTGCCTCGGGATCGGTGATGCCGACATTGAAATCGCCGTCGGTCGCGAGGATAACGCGATTGACGCCTTCGCGATCGAAATTGCGTTCGGCCAGCGCATAGGCCTGCCTTATCCCCTCGGCCCCGGCCGTGCTGCCGCCCGCGCCAAGCCGGTTGATCGCCGCGCGGATCTCCTCTCTGCGGCTCACCGGCGTCGGTTCGAGCAGGGTTCCCGCGCGGCCGGCATAGGTCACGATCGCGACGCTGTCGTCGGGACGCAATTGGTCGAGCAGCATCGACAGGGATTGCCGGACGAGCGGCAATTTGTTGGCTTCGTTCATCGACCCCGACGTGTCGATCAGGAAGACGAGGTTGGCGCGGGGGCGCTCGGCCTGCTGTACCGCATAGCCCCTGATGCCGATCCGGACGAGCTTGCGGCCGGGATTCCAGGGGCTTGGGAACACCGCAATGTCGCTGCTGAACGGCTCGCTGGCGCTGCGAGGCGCCCGATAATCGTAGGGGAAGTAGTTCAGCATCTCCTCGGTCCGGACCGCCGCCTGTTGCGGCAGTACGCCCCGGTTCAGCGACGCGCGGACGAAGGAATAGGAAGCGGTGTCGACGTCGATCGAGAAGGTCGACACGGGCGCCTCGGCCGATACCATGAAGCCGTTCTGGGCGACCGAGGTGAAGCGGTCGCGGCCGGTTTCCTGCGTGTTGAAATGCTCCTGCCCGATCACGGTCACCGGCATCGCCGATTCCAGATAGGGACGCCGGATCCGGGTGCCGGTGACGACGATCGTGCGCTCGGTTGCGTCTGCCGGCGCGCGCGCGGCGAGCTCGGCGACCGGCTCCGGCGGCGCATTCTGGGCGGGCGGCGTCTCGAACGGGACGGGCGGGCTGGATTCGACCGCCAGCTCGGGCGGCTGATCTCGGACGGGCGGCGACGCCACGTCCAGACCCGACCGTGCGCAGGATGCGAGCGCGGCGGCGGCGACGCCGACGGCCAGGATGTAAGGCAGGCGTGGCATGTTTTTCTCCCTGAATGACGGCGGCTGACATCGTCCGCCTGTCACTTCGACGCGCCCCGGCCGGAAATCCTTGGGAGAGGCGGGAGATTTTTTTCGGAAGGAGCGCGATCAGTCCGAATGATCAGCCTTCTTCGGCGCCGGTTTCGGCCGCGAGCAGGCGCCGCACCTCATGCATGCGCCAGGAGATCGTCGCCTCGGCGACGCCGAGAATGTCGGCAGCTTCCTTGTGGGTGAGTTGCTGCCCGGCGACGAGAATCGCGGTCTCGCGATAGACCGGTTTCAGCCGCGAGAAAGCGCTCTGCAGCCAGATCGCATCATAGAGGTCGCGGCCGTCCGGCGCGGCGGCCAGCCCGGTCAGCACCGCCAGTTTCTCGGTGAAGCCGCTGAAGGACCGGCGGCGGCGGCGCAGATCGCGGCAGGCATTTATGGTGACGCCGCACAGCCAGGTCGTGAATTGCGCATCGCCGCGGAAGGAGGACAGTTTTTCGGCGAGCACGCAGCAGACATCCTGGGCGATGTCGTCGGCATCCGCGCGCGATCCCGTCATCTGCCACGCAAGGCCATGGATGCGATCATAATGAAGCCGCAGCAATTCGGCGAAAGCATCGCGGTCGCCGGCCATCGCCTTCGCAAGCAGTGGATCGTCGCTTGCCGTCGCGGATTGCGTCACGCGCTCAAACCCGTGGGTGGTGCCGGCGTGCCGCCGCCGGGGAAATTTGCGCGCTGCCTCATGGCAGCCGCCACATCACGCTTTGCGCGGTGGGTGTCCACAGGCCCATGCGGACGCCGGCGGCACGCAGGGCGCGGCCGGTCCATTCGTTGCAATTGTAGATGGCGTTGAAGCCGCCTTCCGCCTCGTAGAAAACGTCGTTCAGGGCGTAGCCGCGGCCGAGCAAGGGACGGGTGCGGCCTTCGCCGTCGCGGCTGAAGGCCGGAAGAATATGTGCGACGAGGCGGCGATACTGGTCGCGGGTCAGGCGGACGGCTTTGACGTCCTTTGTCTCGGATGGACCGGCGATGTGCTCGACATGCAGCAGGGCGGGGCCGTCGCCAAAGGCGGCGTCGGCGGCGGTGGCGAGGGAAAGCTGCCCCCAGCTTGGGGTGTTCAGATAGAAATCGCGGTGGCCGTAGCCGATGAAGATGTGGGTCGCGGAATAGTCCGGATTGCCCAGATGACTGGCCGGCGCGTGCGGCCGCCAGTCCATCTCGTTGGTGACGACCGGCATGCCGATGCCGGTGTGGACGCCGTTCGAGCTGACGAAGATGGTGATACCGTCCGGAGCCTCGCGCCAGCCGGCATTGGCGGGGATGAGGCCGAGAAGGATGGCGGCTGCGGCGTAGGCAAGGGGAAGGGCCAGGAGAATTGCCAGCAACTTGCGCAGGATTGGCAGAACCGTTTCCTTCTTGTTCCCAATTCTGTCCGGCAGGCGACCGGAACTGATCCGTTTTGGCGATGAATAGTCTGCAAGGGCGCGCGGCTGTTAGGTTTTTTTCAGACCTTCGACTTTAATCGCCGGTGCAGGAGAGAAAATCATGCGTTGTCCGAATGCGATCCCGGACGAAGAGGGCCGGCTGATCGCCCTGGCGGAACATGGCCTGAGCGCCGGTGTCGCGGTTCCGAGCCTGGACCCGATCGTCGATATCGCCGTCCGCCTGTTCGACGTTCCCGCCGCGGCGGCGAACATGATCGGCAGCGACCATGTCTTCCTGGCCGCCAGCTCCGGGATCGGCGACAGCGACTTTCGCCGCGATGTCTCCTTCTGCGCGCATGCGATCACGCAGGACGGGGTCATGGTGGTCGCCGATGCCCGCGAGGATCCGCGTTTCCACGACAATCCGCTCGTCCAGGCCGGGAATATCCGTTTCTATGCGGGCGTGCCTTTGAGGTCGCCGTCGGGTCATGCGCTGGGCGCCTTGTGCATTCTGGATTCGCAGCCGCGCGACGGCTTCAGCCGCGAGGATCGCGCCCGGCTGAAGGACCTGGCCACGATGGCGTCGGAGAAGCTCGAACTGCGCCGGCTCGAGACCGCGAGCGATGCCGTGCCTTCCGAATTCGCCGCGATCGCCGCCACGTCGCCTTATGCCGTCATCTGCTTCGATACGAACCGGCGGATCACCGCCTGGAATCCGGCCGCGGTCGATATGTTCGGCTATCGCGCGGACGAGGCCATGTCGTGCGACATCTCCCTGCTGATCCCCGACCACGAACTGGCGCGGGTGGAGGAGGCGATGCGCCGCGTGCTGGGCGGCGGCGCGCCCCCGACCAAGGAGACGAACCGGCTGACCGGCCGCCGCAAGGACGGCAGTCTTTTCCCGGCGGATCTTTCCTGGTCGCACTGGCGGCTTGGCGACGAGCTGCATTTCGGGGCGATCGTGCAGGACGTGACGGACAGGGTGGAGCAGGCGGACGCGCTTCACCGGCTGGCCAATTTCGACAGCCTGACCGGACTGGCCAATCGCAATCTGATCCACGCACGCGGCGCCGCGATTCTGGCGGGCCACGCGGCCGCCGCGATGATCACGATCGACCTGGACGGCTTCAAGGACGTGAACGACACGCTGGGGCATGCGGTCGGCGACGCGATCCTGCAGGAGACGGCGCGCAAGCTGACGGAGATCGTTCCCTCCGGCGCGGCCGTGGCGCGGATCGGCGGCGACGAATTCGCGATCCTGCTGCCGGAGACCGGCGATCCGCTGCGGGTGGCGATGCTGACGGAAACGCTGATCGCCGCGATCACCGAGCCGATCGTCATCGACGGTCACGAGATTCGCGTCGCCGGCAGCTGCGGCATCGCGATCGCGCCGCAGCATGGCGAGACCGTCGAGGACCTGCTGGGCAGCGCCGATCTCGCGCTGTTCCAGGCCAAGACGGGCGGCCGCGGACGCTGGCACATCTATATGCCGACGCTGCGTGCAGAGGCCGTGGCGCGCCGGATGTACGATGCCGAACTGCACCGGGCGGTCGAGCGCGACGAGCTGCGCCTGCACTATCAGCCTCTGGTCCGGCTGTCGGACGGTGCGCTGATGGGGGCGGAGGCGTTGATCCGCTGGGAGCATCCGGTCCGCCATCTGCTTCAGCCCGCCGCGTTCCTGCCCGCGCTCGAAGGCGGGCCGCTCGCAGCGACGGTCGGCGCCTGGGTGCTGGACCGGGCCTGCGCCCAGGCGCGGCTGTGGCGCGAACATCATCCCGCTTTCCGCATCAGCGTGAACCTGTTCGCGGCCCAGTTCCGCGCCGACGATTTGCCCATGCTGGTGGCGGAAACGCTGGCCCGGCACGGCCTGCCCGCCGGGGCGCTCAAGCTCGAGATTACGGAGAATATCGTCCTCGATCAGGTGCAACTCGTCTTGCCGCAGCTGGAGGCGATCCGCGCGCGGGGCGTCGCTCTGGCCTTCGACGATTTCGGCACCGGCTATGCCTCGCTCAACCTGCTGAAAAACTATCCGATCAGCCACATCAAGATCGACAAGAGCTTCATCCAGGCGATGCAGGATTCGCCGCACGACCGGGCGATCGTGACCTCGCTGATCAACCTGTCGCATCAATTGAATCTGGCGGTGATCGCCGAGGGCGTGGAGAGCGACGCGCAGCGGGCCTTCCTGCGCGCCGAAGGGTGCGAGGAAGGGCAGGGCTATCTGTTCGGACGGCCGATGAGCGCGGACCTGTTCGCGGAGAAATTCGGGTTTGCGGAGATGCGCGCGCGCGTTGGTGCGTAACTCATTGGACCGGAGCCCGTGGGGCGAAGTGAATTCGCGCCGTCCGTCACTGCGCGGCTCTTGCGCAAGGCTCGCTCGCTTCGCTCTGCTCGCGTTGCGCCCGGCACTTCGTGAATGGCGCGCCCGGCAGGAGTCGAACCTGCGGCCTCAAGATTAGAAGTCTCGTGCTCTATCCAGCTGAGCTACGGGCGCGCGTCGGGGCCGTGTAGCTTGCTTTGCCGCCGGGCGGAACACTATGCCGTGGCGATGACGAACCGGGCGCAGGGCTGAACGATGGGGCCGTTTCAGGACGCGAAGACGTGGGCGGTGGAGTTGCTCGGGCTGAGCCGCGACGCGATGCACATCTATGTCGGGCTGACCGTGTTTCTGCTCGTGGCGATCCTGTTCAGGCTGCCGCTGCGGGACTGGCGGCCGCTGGCGGCGGTGGTGCTGGTCGCGATTGCGGGCGAGGTCTGGGATCTGTTCGAACGGCTGCGGCCGGAGCAGACGCCCTTTTGGGCAGCGAGCTGGCACGACCTTTGGAATACGTGCTTCTGGCCCACTGTGCTGTTTGCGCTGGCGCGGTTCGCGCCGAAGGCGCTGAAGCGCTAGGCCAGCATCAATCGCTACCGCCGATACCGCGCCGCGAACGCGGCCAGCGCGGGATCGACACGGCCCCGGCCGGGAGGGCCTCCAACGCGCGTCCACCGGCGATCCGACGATCCTAGCGTCCGCGACGCGGGCAGCCACTGTCCTCTTCGTCGCTGAATCATGCGCGCTGATCGCGCCGCGTTGTGGACTCGCGCCGACCGTGGCATTGTTTCGGATGCGTGCCGGAGTGGCCCGGGCGCATTGCGCTCGCTGTACGCGCGCTCCGGCTATTGGCGCCGGGACCATCGAGACCATGATGTGAGGAGAAGAACATGCCCCTCTGGACCAGCAACGGTAGCGGATCCTGGCTCGCGGCAAATCGCTGGAGCGGAAACAGCATCCCCAATGCGGCTGGTGCCGAAGCCGAGTTCACCGTCAACACGGAAGCCTTCGGCATTTACCAGATCTCGATCCCGACCAACACGACGGTCACGATCGGGAGGCTGAACATCGTCTCCTCTTCACTGGACGGCTATTCCATCCTGTCGGCGCTCAACGCGACCAATTCGTTCCTGCGCTTCCAGGGCGTCGGCGGCAGTCCCGCCTTCATCGATGTCGACAGCAACGGCTCGCAGCAGAACAACATCCGCAACACGACCGGCATGGGCGTTATCTTCGCCAGTGACGTGATCCTCACCACGATCAACAGCGACACTTTCTTCCAGATCTCGGCGCCCATCACCGGCAGCGGCGATCTCAACAAATATGGCACCGGCACGCTCAGCCTGACGGGCAATAACAGCGGCTGGCTGGGCGACGTGAACCTGCTGGGCGGGCGCACCGTTGCCACCGCAGCGGGTCTGGGCAGCGGCAATGTCGAGCTCAACAACGGCGCCGTTCTGGTCTCGGCTTTCACCGTCGCCAATCGGATCGAGATCGGCGCCACAGGGGCGATCGGGACGATCTCGGCGGGCGCGGGCCAGACCCTGACCCTGTCAGGCGATCTCGTGCTGGCCAGCAATTCCGCCAATGCGGTGCGGTTCGGCGAGAGCGGCGTCGCCGGCACGATCGTTCTGACGGGGACCAGCACGATCATCGGCACCGGCGGCTTCGCGATCGTCGATGGCATCGTGCAGCTCGGCAATGCCGGGGTGGCGGCCAATTATTTCTCCAACCTCGCGCCCCTCGCGACACTCAGCGTGATCGGCACGCTGGAGACGCGTGGCTTCGCCACCGTGATCGACAATCTCGACATGGACGGCGGCACGATCCGGGCGGGGGTCGGGGTGCTCGACCTGACGATCACCGACACGACCAATGGCGGCAACAGCCAGACGGGCACGATCGAAGGCTCGGCGGGCGTGGACCGGATCGTGATCAACGCGAGCACGAACTTCAGCCTATCGGGCGCAGCCTTCGCCAATTGGTCGGCGAACGACACGATCACGATCAACGGCAACGGCAGCGCAAACAATTTGATCGGGTCGAGTCAGAACGACTTGCTGAATGGCGGCGCCGGCGCCGATACCATGTCCGGCGGCGCGGGTAACGACGTCTACATCGTCGACAATATGGGCGATGTGGTGATCGAATCCGCCGGTCAGGGTTTCGACGAGGTTCGCACCTCCGTTTCCGGCTATGTGCTGCCCGCCAATGTCGAGAGCCTGGTCTTTACCAGCGCGGCGGGCGGCGTGCTGCTGGCCAATGCGATAAACAATGTCGTGGTCGGCGGCGCGGGCGCCGACCTGTTCCGTCTGGATGACGGCGGCGTCGATCAGGCGTTTGGCAATGGCGGGGCGGACGGCTTCTTCTTCGGCGGCGCGATGACGAGCGAGGATCAGGTCGATGGCGGCGAGGGCAGCGACCAGCTGGCGCTGCAGGGCGTGTATGCGGGCCTGACCTTCGGCGCGGCGGGCCTCGTGAATGTCGAGACGGTGGTGCTGCTGGCGGGCAACGACACGCGCTTCATCGATCCGGGCGGAGCTTTGCTCAGCTACAACCTGACCACGGTGGACGCGAATGTGGCGGCGGGTCAGCTGCTGACCTTCCAGGCGAACACCCTGCGGGCGGGCGAGAACTTCACGCTGAACGCGTCGGCGGAAACGAATGGGTCGATCCTGACCTTCGGCGGGCGGGGCACGGACAATATTACCGGCGGCCAGCAGGGCGACGGCTTCTTCTTCGGCACGGGCCGCTTCAATCCCGCCGACGCGGTCAATGGCGGCGGCGGTATAGACCAGCTCGGTCTGCAGGGCGATTTCGCCGGCGGCAATGCGCTGACCTTCGGCGCGAGCCAACTCACCAGCATCGAGGCAATCGTCGTTCTTTCCGCCGGCGATACGCGGTTCGGCGCCGGCCTCGCAGGACAGAATTTCAGCTACACGCTCACCATGAACAATGGGAATGTTGCGGCCGGCGAGCGGCTGGCAGTCCAGGCGAACACCTTGCGGGCTGCCGAAATACTGACCTTCAATGGGTCGGCCGAGACGGACGGCAGCTTCCGCATCTTCGCCGGCCTGGGCAATGACACGATCATCGGCAGCGCCAATGCCGACGAGATCAATGGCGGCGGCGGCAGCGACCAGATTACCGGCGGCGGCGGGGCCGACCTGCTGCGCGGTGCGGCGGGCAGCGACAGGTTCAACTATAATGCGATCAGCGATTCGACCGCGGCGGCGCGGGACCGAATTCTGGATTTCGACAGCGGCGATGCGATCGTGCTGACCAATGTCGATGCCAACAGCCTCGTCACCGGCAATCAGGCCTTCACCCTGATCGCCAGCGGCCAGGCCTTCACCGCCGCCGGGCAGCTGCGGATCAGCCAGACCGGCAATATCGCCCTGGTCGAGGGTGACAGCAATGGTGACGGCATTGCCGACTTCGCCATCGAGGTCACCATGACCGGTGGCATGACGCTGACCGGCGGCAGCATCTTCGGCCTCGCCCCGGCCGCGCAGCCGCTGAAGCAGGCCGACGCGGCGATCATGCCGGAGCCATGGCTCGAACAGCTGTGGAGTAATCCGGTCGACGTCTACGATGCGGCCGCGACCAGCGACCTGATGATCATGTAGGCCAATTTATTCCGGGACCCATTCCGGCCCCTCGGCCGCGGGCGAGGTCTGCGACAGATTCGAGCGACCGCGGCCGGAGCAGCAGCGCTTCCGGGCGGCGCGCTGGCACGATCTGTGGAATACGTGACTCTGGCCGTTGGTGCTGTTCCTGCTGGCGCGGTTCGCACCTAAGGCGCTGCGGCGCTAGAGGCGGCTAACCCCGGCGCGACGTCGAGGTAACAGGGCATGGGCCGGTGCGGCGCATGGTGAAATGAGAATTGATCTGGGCGATCGGTGGCGCATCAGGCGCGGCATCCGCCCGACTGACGACCACGCTGACATCGCTGCCGATCCGGGTTGATGAATAAGTGCCGTCGATCCGAGTGCGCGAGGTTATCCGAGAATCGGGTGCGGCGCAGATCGCGACGGTGGAGATCTGGCCGTCGCTCATCCGATCCTCCTCGAAACGGCACTGGCCACCCGGCGTGACACTGCCGAGTCCGGCGACCACGCCTTCCTTGAGATCCTCCAACGGATTGCTGGTCTCGCCACCAGCGCAGACATTGTAGACGATATTCTCGAGCGTGGAGTGCAATTGCCGCCGTGCTTCCTCGGACATCGCCGGGGCTTCGATGGCGATGACCTCGATCCTTGTCTCCCACATGCCGATCTCGAAGGCGACACGTGGTATGGCGGGCTGCGCGGCGCCGGACAGAGCGAATGCGCAGGCGAAAGCGAGCACTGGCTTTGGCGTCATGGACCGAGGCTAATCGCGGGCACCAGCGACGGCAAGCCCGGTCCGCTCAGGCCGGCCTACAGTTCGGCGCGCGGGTTCTGGCCGAAGCGGTTGGCGCCGTCCTCATCATCCCAAAGCAGCAGGGCGATCAAGGCCAGCAGGACCGGCGCAAGGGCGAGATGAACCCACCAAGACAGTTGCGGCGGCATCTCGTACGGAGCCTGGAGCCATTGCAATTGGCGCCAGATATTCGTCGCGGTCAGCGGAATGAGGGGCAGCAGCCACCAGCCGCTCCAGCCGACATCATGCACCCGTCGGACAAACAAAGCCGGCATCGGTAGTGCGCCAATGAGATTCAGGCCGAACCAGACCGAGGCCGGAACTGCGTGAGCCCCGAACAATATCAGCGGCAGATTCGCCAGCGTCAGTACGGCCCAAAGGCCAAACAGCTCGGTGCGGCGCGACCGGCCACTGAATTGCGCGGAGCGGGCGAAAGTGCCCAGCCCGGCTCCGAGCAAGTCCCGCACGAGCGTCTACAGAATCTCGAAAAGCCCCGCCGCGCCCATGCCGCCGCCGACGCACATCGTCACGACGACATATTTCGCGCCGCGGCGCTTGCCTTCGATCAAAGCGTGGCCGGTCAGGCGGGCGCCGCTCATGCCATAGGGGTGGCCGACCGAAATGGCGCCGCCATTGACGTTCAGCCGGTCGTCCGGGATGCCGAGCGTGTCCTGGCAATAGAGGACCTGGACGGCGAAGGCCTCGTTCAGTTCCCACAGGCCGATATCGTCGACGCTGAGGCCGAAGCGCTTCAGCAGCTTCGGCACGGCGAAGACGGGGCCGATGCCCATTTCGTCCGGCTCCGTGCCCGCAACCGCCATGCCGACATAGCGGCCGAGGGGCGTGAGGCCGCGCTCGGCGGCGAGGCCGGCTTCCATGAGGACGCAGGCCGACGCGCCATCGCTGAGCTGCGAGGCGTTGCCGGCGGTGATGACGCCTTCCGGGCCCATGACCGGCTGCAGCGACTGCAGGCCTTCGAGCGTGGTGTCGGCGCGATTGCCCTCGTCCTTGGTGAGGCTGACTTCCTTCTGCGAGGTCTCGCCGGTCACCTTGTCTTTCACCAGCATGGTCGCCGTGACGGGGATGATCTCATCATCGAACTTGCCTTCCGCCTGCGCGGCGGCGGTCCGCTGCTGCGAGCGCAGGGCATAGGCATCCTGCCGATCGCGGCCGATGCCGTAGCGCTTGCTGACGATCTCGGCGGTGCCGATCATCGGCATGTAGACATTCTTGTGCATGGCCAGCAGCTCAGGATCCGGGCCGACGCGCAGTTCCGGGGTCTGCACCATCGAGATGCTTTCAACGCCGCCCGCGACCGCGACATCCATGCGATCGACGATGATCTGCTTGGCGGCGGTGGCGATCGCCATCAGGCCGGAAGCGCACTGGCGATCCAGCGTCATGCCGGAGACGGTGACGGGCAGGCCCGCGCGCAAAGCGGCGGTGCGGCCGATCGTGGCCTGCACGCCCTGCGGCAGCGCGGAGCCGATGATCACATCCTCGACCTCGGCGCCGTCAATCCCGGCGCGCTCGACGGCGGCGCGAATCGCGTGGGCGGCGAGGGTGGGGGAAGGGGTCGCGTTGAACGCGCCGCGATAGGCCTTGCCGATCGGCGTGCGGGCGGTGGAGACGATGACGGCGTCGCGGCTCATGCGGGTTTCCCTTTCCGTAAACGTAAAGTGCCTCTAGCGGCGTATGAAGGCGCTGCATAGGGGGCGTTCGCTGGACAGTCACACCTCGATTGGACATAATCAAGCCGTGACCGGTCGTAAGCGCGCCTTACCGGAGCCTGGACTCCAGATGCAGATTGCACACAAGGTCATGGCGGAGCGTCGTGATGCCTTGCGGGCGCTGGCCGGTCACGGGGATGTGTTTGAGCAGAGCGAACTCGCCGAGGCCCGTGCGAGGCTCAAGGGCGGGACAAGCCAATGGCGGGAAGCCCAATGACATCGCTGCGCTGGATGCACCTAACGGGTGCAATGATGGCGCTTTTTCTGGCGGTGGGCTACTGGCATCAATTGTATGAGCCGGGAGGCTGGCTGCATCGCTACATGGGACCGATCTGGCTTCTCACTGCGTTGCTGAACTTGGCGACCTTCTGGAAGCTCCGCTTTCGAGGCGGGGTCATCGAACGCTGACCTTGGTATCAAGTCGTCGGTCAATCGACCGCATAGCGTCCTGCGGGTCAGACGGCTTTCTCGCTCTTCTCCGGCAAGGAAGAGGGAGTGTCTCAGATATAGATTAGCCCGATCCATTCCGCCGTCAGCGCGGGCTTGTCCTCGCCTTCGATCTCGACCGTCACCTCGTGGTGGAATTCCCATTGGCGGGGTTTGCGTTCGGTGGCGCTTTTCAGGTGGAAGCGGCCGCGAACGCGCTTGCCGGCTCTCACCGGGGCGATGAAGCGGATCTTCTCGAAGCCATAGTTCACGCCCATGCGGACGTTCGGCGGCTGCAGGAAGGCGTCCTCGCCGAAGCGACTGAGCAGGGAGAGGGAAAGGAAGCCGTGGGCGATGGTGCCGCGGAAGACGGTCTTGGCCGCGGCTTCGGGATCGACGTGGATGAACTGGCGGTCCTCGGTCACTTCGGCGAAGCGGTCGATGCGGTCCTGATCGACCGTGATCCAGTCGCTCACCCCGATTTCGGTGCCGACTTTCGACTGGATTTCCTCAAGACTGGCGACCGGCATTGAGCCTCCTTGTGAGCAGCGCTAATCGGGCCGGAATAGAGCCGCCGACGCGGCAGACAAGCCCCGGAAAGATCCATCATGACCGACCCCCGCACCATCGAACTCCGCCGCGAGATCGACCGTTTGCATCGTGCCCCGGAGCCGGACGTGCTGAAGCCGCTGCTGGCGCGGGCCGGGGTGGATGCGGCGGGGCGTGCGGGCGTGGAGGCGCGGGCGACGGGGCTGCTCGGCGATTTGCGGGCGGCGCAATCGAAAGGGTGGGTGAACCAGTTTCTGCAGGAATATCGGCTGAATACGAGCGAGGGCGTGGCGTTGCTGAGCCTTGCGGAGGCGTTCCTGCGCGTGCCGGACCCGGAGACGGCGGACGATCTGATCGCGGACAAGCTCGACGACGGCGATTGGGGCAAGCATCGCGGGCAATCGGGGTCGCGGCTGGTGAATACCGCGACCTGGGGGCTGGTGATCGGCCGGGCGCTGGTGGGCGATAGCGAGAAAGCGAGCGCGCTGAAGAAGCTGATGAGCCGCGCCGGGGAGCCGTTCGTGCGCGAGGGCGTGGGCGTCGCGATGCGGATGATGGGCGAGATTTTCGTCATGGGCCGCACGATCGAGGAAGCGATCAAGCGGATGAAGAAGTCCGAGAATAAGGGCTTCACCGCCAGTTTCGACATGCTGGGCGAGGCGGCGCGGACGTTCGAGGATGGCGAGCGCTATTTCGCCGCCTATGAGGATGCGATCCGCGCGGTCGGCAAGGTGCCGGAGCAAGGGCACAGCATTTCGGTGAAATTGTCGGCTCTGCACCCGCGCTACGAGGTGGCGCAGGCGGAGCGCGCGGTGCCTTCGCTGATCGGGCAATTGGAGCGGCTGGCGGTGTTGTCTGCAGAGCTTGGCATCGGGCTTACCGTGGATGCGGAGGAGAGCGAGCGGCTGGAGATGAGTCTCGACATCATCGAGGCGGTCGCCGGGCTGGACGCGCTGAAGGGCTGGGACGGACTCGGCATGGCGATCCAGGCCTATTCCAAGCGTGCGCGGCCGGTGGTGGCCTGGGCCGACAATCTGGGCAAGCGGACCGGGCGGCGGATCGCGGCGCGGCTGGTGAAGGGCGCTTATTGGGACAGCGAGATCAAGCGGACGCAGGAGGCGGGGCTTTCGGACTATCCGCTGTTTACGCGCAAGGCGGCGACGGACGTGTCCTACATGGCCTGCGCGCGCGACATGCTGGATGCGGCGAACATCTATCCGGCCTTCGCGACGCACAATGCGCTGACGGTGGCGACCATCCTGGAATGGGCGGGCGACAGCCGCGACTTCGAGTTCCAGCGGCTGCACGGCATGGGCGAGGGGCTGTACGAGCAATTGGTCCGTGAGCAGGGCTATCATACGCGCATTTACGCGCCGGTCGGCGGGCATCGCGACTTGCTGGCCTATCTGGTGCGGCGTCTGCTGGAGAATGGAGCGAACAGCTCGTTCGTGCACCAGCTGGCGGATGAGAATCTGAGCGATGCGGACCTGCTGGCCGATCCGGTGGCGAAGATCGCGTCGGTGGGCGGCTCGCGGCATCCGAGCATCCCGCTGCCCGAGGATCTGTTCGCGCCGGAGCGGAAGAACAGCCAGGGCCTCGACCTGCAGGAAGATGACGAGCTGAAGCGGGTCGCCGCGGCGGTGGCCGGGCCGATCGCGTCGGCGCCGATCCCGCCGGTGGACGCGGACGCGCTGGTGACGCGGGCGCTGGGCGGCTTCGCGAGCTGGTCTAAGCGCAGCGTCGAAGACCGGGCGGGAGTGCTGGACCGGCTGGCCAATCTGCTGGAGCGCGACCGCGACATGCTGATGCGGATCTGCGTGCAGGAGGCGAAGAAGACCATTCCCGACGCGCTGGCCGAAGTGCGCGAGGCGGTGGATTTCTGCCGTTATTATGCGGCGCAGGCGCGCGCGCGGCTGCAGCCGATCGAGCTGCCGGGGCCGACGGGGGAGCGCAACGTGCTGCGCATGGAAGGGCGTGGAGCCTGGGTGTGCATCGCGCCATGGAATTTCCCGCTGGCCATCTTCCTGGGGCAATGCTCGGCGGCGCTTGCGGCGGGGAACAGCGTGGTCGCCAAACCCGCCTCGCAGACGCCGGAGATTGCGGCCTATGCAGTGAAGCTGGCGCATGAAGCGGGCGTGCCGGAGGATGTTTTGATCCTCGCCGTGGGCCGCCGCGACATGGGGCAGAAACTGATGGAGGATGTGCGCATCGCCGGCGTCGCCTTCACCGGCTCGACCGCCACCGCGAAGACGATCGCGCGCACGCTGATTGGAGACGACGCGAGGCCGATCGTGCCGCTGATCGCCGAGACAGGCGGGATCAACGCGATGATCGTCGATTCCACTGCTCTGCCGGAGCAGGTGGTGATCGACGTGGTGACCTCGGCCTTCCGTTCGGCCGGGCAGCGTTGCTCGGCGCTGCGGCTGCTGGTGCTGCAGGAGGAAGTGGCGCAGCGCACCGTCGACATGCTGCGCGGGGCGATGGACACGCTGATCGTCGGCGATCCGGCCGATCCGCGCACCGATGTCGGGCCGGTCATCGACCAGCCGAGCTATGACAAGCTCATGGGCCGCCGCGAGGCGATGAAGGATCGCATCCTGAAGACGATCGAGGTGCCCGCGGAAGGCCTGTTTGTGCCGCCGACCTTGATCCGGCTCGATGCGATCGAGGATCTGCAGGCGGAGTTTTTCGGGCCGCTGCTGCACGTCACGACCTGGGAAGCGGGCAAATTGGCCGAGACGGTGCATCGGGTGAATGCCAGCGGCTACGGCCTCACCATGGGCCTGCACAGCCGCATCGCCCGGGCGGCCGAAACGGTGGAGGGGTTATCGGAAGCTGGCAATCTCTACGTCAACCGATCGATGATCGGCGCCATCGTCGGCTCGCAGCCGTTCGGCGGGGAAGGGCTCTCCGGTACCGGGCCGAAGGCGGGCGGGCCGAATTACCTGCCGCGTTTCTGCGCCGAGCGGACGACCAGCACCGACACGACCAGCGCGGGCGGCAATGCGACCCTGCTCAGCCTCGAGGATGTCGGGTTTTGAACTGCCCCGATTGGGCCGCATTTGGCTGACAGTCAGGGATGATGGGATCCATCCTCCTCGCTGCGGCCCTGTTGCTTCTGGCGCAGCCGGCCGTGGTCGGCCCTCCGGCGCCAGCCATGGTGGGTCCTCCGGCCCCCGCGCGGGTCGTCGGCCCGCCCGCCCCGGTTCAGCCGCGCCCCGAAGGCGAGGAGCCGCCGGAAGAAGAAGGCGAGATGGTCGTGCGTGGCGAGCGCTACGACGAGAACAGCCCCTATCGCGTGCCGCAGCAATTCCGGAACCAGCGCTCGGACGAGGATCGCGATGCGTCGTGGACGGCGCGGATCAATGACGAAGAAGCGATGGGACGCTTCGACAATCAGACTGTCGGTCAGGGCGGAGGCTTGAGAGCATTGCGCCAGCAAGAATGCCAATGGCGCGCGGAGCGGCAGCAGGCGCAAGGCCGTCGGCCCGATTGCGGCGTTCGCAGCCGACCCAACCGGGCCGACGACTGGGAACGGCGCTAAAGCGACTTTCGGCTCGGCTGCGCCGACCCGGTCGCTTCAGATTCTTGATTTGCCGCGATTTCCGAGTCGCCAGGTGATCCCGCCCGGCTTGAAATCGCTCTAGCCTCTTTTGTTCGGATCGAACGGCGCGGGCGGGTCTTCCGTCGGCGGGGCGACGGCTATGCCCAGGTCTGCCAGGCTGCGCAGCATGCCCAGGATGATCGCCTGCCGGGCGTTCAGGAAAGGCACCATGTCGCCGCTGTCGATATAATAGACCAGGTCTATCTGGATGAAGTCCGGGTCGACCTTGACGACATGGGCGCGGTCGAAATCGGCATTGTCCACCGCGTCCACCACCTCGTGCAGCGCCGCGGGCGCCTTCGCGAGCAGATCCGCGGGCGTCGCCGGATCGACCTTGATCGCCATGACGGAACGGCGGCGGGTGCGCAGCGCATAATTGTGGATGCGGTCCTGCAGCAATTTGTCGTTGCCGATCGCGACCAGTTCGCCATCGAGCGCGCGCAGGCGTGTGGTGCGCAGGCCGATATCCTCCACGGTGCCGGTGAAGCCGTTGGGGCCGCCGATCGCGACGGAATCGCCGCGCCGGAAGGGCCGGTCGAAGACGATCGAAAGGGCAGCGAAGAGATCCTTGAAAATGCCCTGCGCGGCGAGACCGATGGCGATGCCGCCAATGCCGAGACCGGCGATCAGGCCGGTGACGTTGACGCCGACATTGTCGAGAATGACGATCGTGGCGATCAGGAAGACGGTGACCGACACGAGGACGCGAATGAGGCCGATCGCGGTGCCGAGCGTGCCATGCGTCTCGCTCGCGCCGATCCGTCGCTCGATCGAGGCGAGGATGAAGGCGCGGACCCAGATCGCGGCCTGCAGGGCGGCGGCGACCACGAACAGGAAATGGACGGTGGCCTCGACCCGGGGCGGCAGATCGAGCTGCAGCACGACCAGCTTCGCCGCCATCATCACGATGAAGAACATGCGCGTGCGGGCAACCACGCGCTCCGCCACGCCGCGCCAGCCGACCGCGCCGTCGCCCCCGAGCGCGCGCCGGGCGACGCCGCGAATGGCGAGCAGGATCAGAACGGTCGCGGCGGCGATGACCGAGGCGATGACGAGATCGAGCCAGTTCGTTTCGAACCAGACGAGCAGACTGTCCCACTGGGCGAAGAGATCGGAATGATTCACGCGCGCCCTCTAACCGGCTTGTCCCCGTGAGGGCAAATCCGGCTCATGTCCGCTTTCGCCGCCGGGGGCTTTCCAGAAACCGGAGCAGGCCGCGTTCGGCGCTGCTGAGATATGAGGTCTTGCGCGGGCATTCGAGCTTGCCGAGCGGATCGGCAGGCCGATCCTTCACCGCCGCGATCAGCGCCGGGTGGACGTAGGATTTGCGGCTCATCGCCGGGGTGTTGCCGAGCGCTTCGGCGACAGGGGCAAGGGCGGTCTTCAGGCCGATCTTCTCGCCGGGTTCAGCCGCGCAGAGCGTTTCGAAGAACAAGGCCGAGGCGCCCCAGGTGCGGAAATGCTTGGCGGTGAATTCGCCGCCGGTCGCGTCGCGGATATAATCGTTCACGTCGGCGGAGGTGACCGGACAGGCCTCGCCCTCGTCATTCAGATATTGAAACAGATTCTGGCCGGGCAAATCCTGCACCTTGCGAACGATGCGGGTCAGGTTGCGGTCGGTGATGTTCAGCTCGCGCTCGATGCCATGCTTGCCCTTGAAGCGCATCTTCACCGTGCGGCCGAGCTGCTTGACGTGGCGCGAGCGCAAGGTGGTGGCGCCGAAGCTCTTGTTCGCCTTGGCGTACTGTTCGTTGCCGACGCGGATATGCTCGCAATCCAGGAGGCGGATCACCGCCGCGACGACCGTTTCCTTCGCGACCTTGCGTTTCTTCAAATCCGCTTCGACCTGCTTGCGCAGCTTCGGCAGCGCGCGGCCGAATTCGGCCATCAGCGCATATTTCTCCTTGTCCTGCCGTTCGCGAAAATCGGGATGATAGCGATATTGACGGCGGCCGCGGGCGTCGTAGCCGATCGCCTGGATGTGGCCGTTCGCCTTCGGGCAGAACCAGGCGCGTTCATAAGCGGGCGGCAGGCCAATGGCGTTCAGCCGGTCGATCTCGTCGCGATCCGTGATGCGCTTTCCCTTCGCGTCGAAATACAGCCAGTGGCGGCCCTGCCTGCGGCGGGTGATGCCGGGCGCGTCCAGATCGTCGACGAAGGTGCAGAGGTTGCTCGGCATGGGTGGAGTGCACAAAGCGAGAAGGGGCCGCTTCGTTCCGGAACGAAGGCCGCGTAAGGCGGGTTTTCAGTGCAGAACCCTTTCACAAGCAGGAAATTCCCATGCCTTCGATCCAGGACGCCCGCATCCTCTTCATCGCCACCGACGGCTTCGAGGAGAGCGAATTGTTCGGTCCTTATGAGACGCTGCAAAATGCCGGGGCGACCGTGACGCTGGCGTCGCTGAAGACCGATCCGATCCAGGGCGAGAAGGGCGATCAGAAGACCCGCACGATCACGCCGGACATGGTCGTGGGCGAGGTGAAGGCCGATGAATATGACGGCCTGATCCTGCCGGGCGGAACGCGCAATCCGGACAGATTGCGGATGGACGAGACCACTGTGGGCCTGATCCGCGCCTTCGCCGATGCGGGCAAGCCGGTCGCTTCCATCTGTCACGGGCCGTGGCTGCTGGTCGAGGCGGACGTGCTGCGCGGCCGCAAGGCGACCAGCTGGAAATCGATCCGCACCGATCTGCGCAATGCCGGCGCGGACGTGGTGGACGAGGAAGTCGTGGTGAGCGGCAACATCATCACCAGCCGCAAGCCGGAGGACGTGCCGGCCTTCACGCGGGCCTTCATGGAACTGGTCGAGACGGCGGACGCGCCGCTCGAAGGTGTTTGATCCATTTTTTCCCCTCCCTGGAAGGGAGGGGGCAGGGGTGGGTCGAGCGACGAGCGAGGCTCGATGCCTCGCTTGGCGCCGCGGCCGGGAGAGTCTTTTGGCGCGCAGACGCGCGCACCCACCCCCGGCCCCTCCCTTGTCAGGGAGGGGAGTCGGTTTGGACTAAACCACCCCTTAACCCGCTTCGCGTAGGCGGGCGCAATGGATAGCCTGCCTTCGAAGACCGACGCCGATCTCGCCCGCCGCCTCGAAGCGGAGCGGGCATTTCACAACGCCAAATTCGGCGAGGCGCAGGAGCATGGCGCTCCGGACGCGATCTACGAACTGCCGCGCGTCGCCTATCGCTGGTTCGAAGGCGAGGTGAAGCCGCGCGCCAAGGGCGCGGCCGTGCTGGAATTCGGCTGCGGCGACAGCTCGTACGCGGTGAAGCTGAACCAATGGGGCGGTACCGTCACCGCGATCGACATTTCCGACGAGGCGATCGAGGAAACGCGCAAGGCGGTGACCGAAGCGGGCTTTTCGAACGCGACCACCTTGCTGCGGATGAATGCGGAGGATCTGGAATTTCCGGACGAGAGTTTCGACCTCGTCATCGGCCGGGCGATCCTGCATCATCTCGATCTGGAAAAATCCTATGCGGCGATCGCGCGGGTGCTGAAGCCCGGTGGCGCGGCGATCTTCCTGGAGCCGCTGGCGCACAATGCGCTGATCAACCTGTATCGCCGCTTCACCCCGCACCTTAGGACCGAGGACGAGCATCCGCTGAAGATGCGCGAAGTCCGCGCGGCGCGGAAGCACTTCGATGGGGTGGAGGCGAAATTCTTCACGCTGACGTCGATGGGGGCTTTGGTCGCGGCCAAGGCGCCGAAATTGTTCGAGCCGCTGAAGAACGGTTTGGACAAGGTGGATGCGGGCCTGTTCAAGGTCGCGCCGTTTGCCGGCCGCTGGGCCTGGACCACCGGCATGGTGATGAAGAAGGCCGTATAACGTCACCCCGGCGAGGGCCGGGGTCCAGACAGCGATGGCCAGCGTCGCTACCGCGCTCCCGCGCTCAGCTCTGATTTGGGACTGGAACCCCGGCCTGCGCCGGGGTGACAGTTAAGCGGGGACGGCCTTCCCTATCCGCACCGGCTTCTTCACCTTCTCCCCCGCGGCCAGCTTCGCGCGCCGCCGCAAATGGGTGTCGATGCCGATTTCGGCGGCGATCAGGTTGAAGATGAAGGGCATGAAGGCGATGCCGACGAAGATCGAGCCGACCATATAGACGAGATGCGCGGTCTGCAGCGCGGTCGCCAGCGGGCTGATCCAGGCGTCGCCGCCCTCCGCACCCTTGTAGCGCCTTCGCACCACCTCCATCCGCACCAGGCTGTAGCCATGCAGGAAGAGGAAGAGGAAGAGGCCGGGGAAGCCCTGTTCGCCCAGCATCTCGAAATAGGAACTGTGATAGGCGCGGCCGGCATCGGTCACATTGTTCTGTCCGGACATCGTCCCGGCCAGGCCGGCCTCGGGATTGGCGGTCAGGCTGTATTGCAGCCGGTTCTGACGATAGGCTTCGAAGCCGCCGCCGAACGGATGCTGGGTCGCATAGTCGATCGTCCATTTCCAGATCGCCAGGCGGGTGGAGGCGGATTCGTCGGCCTTATAATCCTGGATCGTGCTCATCCGGTCGGAGAAGCTGGACGGCAGCAGCGGGATGGCGGCAAGACCCGCAGCGCCGATCATGCCGATGTAGAGCATGCGCCTTTTGGTGAAGCGCAGCATGAACACGACCAGAGCGGCGATGCAGACCAGACCGGTGCGCGCCTGCGTCCCCACCGGCACCAGCAGGCAGGCGAAGATCAGGCAGACGACGAAGGCGTTCACCAGCCAGTGCGGCTTGAACAGGGTGCCGTGCTTGGTGAACCAGAGCAGGATCGGGATCATGCCGATGGCGGCGGTCGACATGATGCTGCCTTCGAACAGGCCGGTATTGTTGTCGACGAAGGCAAGGCCCTGGCCATAGCCGCCGCCGCCGATTGCGGTCTTGATGCCGACGGTGATCGCGATTGCCGCCACCGAGAGGGTCACGACCATCAGCAAAGCCTCGATCCTGAGGCGGTTCCAGATGGCCACGGGCAGGAAGACCGCGAACAGCAGCACCTTCCACACCCATTCCCACTTATATTGCGCCTCCACGGGGAGGTCGGCGTTGAAGGTGGTCAGCGCGACATAGATCAGCAGCAGCAGCAGCATCGCCTGCCGCCCGCTGAAGCGCGACCATCTTTTCTCGTCGAACAGCAGCCATGCGCCCATCGCCAGCGGCGCCAATATCATCGAGATGGGCAGGGAGCCGAGCGGGCCGTAGGACAGACGCTGCGGCTGCACCAGATCGACATAGACGAACGCCAGGATGAAGATGAAGGGTCGCTTCATCCCCAGCGCCATCACCGCGACCAGGAAGGCAAGCAGGCCGAGATCACGCACCGGCTTCGTCCTCCGGCAGGTCGCCGTTGAAATCCTCGCGGCTGGTGAGCCGCCACAAGCCGAGCAGGATCAGGCCATGACTGACGGCGAGGGCGAAAATGTCGATCATGGGGTGTTCGGTGTCCGCCGCGCCGCTTTGTGTTGCATCCTGATAGCGGGGTGCGGTTGACGGCCCGTTAAGCCCTTCATGGCATGACTGTGGCCCATGAGGATTCTGCACGTTCTCGATCATGGCCTGCCGCTGCACAGCGGCTATGCCTTTCGCACCCGGGCGATCATCAAGGCGCAGATCGCGCGCGGCTGGACCGTCGCCTGCCTGACCAGCGCCCGCCAGGGGCCGACCGAGGCGGCCAGGGAAGAGATTGACGGCATCACTTTCTTCCGCACCGTGCCGCCGGAGCCGGCGCGCTCGCCCTTTCGCGAGATGCGCGAGATCGGCGCGCTGCGGGCGCGGCTCGAAGAAGTGATCACCGAATGGCAGCCGGATCACCTGCACGCCCATTCGCCGGTGCTGACGGCGCTTGCGTCGCTGCCGCTGGCGAAGCGGCATGGCCTGCCTTTGCTCTATGAGATTCGCGCCTTCTGGGAGGATGCGGCGGTCGGTAACGGCACCGGCACGGAAGGATCGCTGCGTTACCGCCTGATACGCCGCCTGGAGACGCGCGCGGCGCGGCAGGCCGATGCGGTCGCGGTGATCTGCGACGGCCTCAGGCAGGATCTGATCAAGCGGGGCATCGACGCGAACAAGATCATCGTCTCGCCCAATGGCGTCGACCTGCATCTGTTTGGCAATCCGCCGCCGCCCGATCCCGCCTTCGCCCGCTCGCTCGGGCTGGAGGGCGCGGACGTGGTCGGCTTCATCGGTTCCTTTTACGATTATGAGGGGCTGGACGATCTGGTTGGCGCGATGCCCCTGCTGATCGAGCAACGCCCGAACGCGCAATTGCTGCTGGTCGGTGGCGGGCCGGTCGAGAGCGCGCTGAAGCGGCAGGCGCGCGACCTTGGCCTCAGCGACCGCATCCGCTTCGTGGGCCGCGTGCCGCACGAGGAAGTCGAGAAATATTACGCGCTGATCGACCTGCTCGCTTACCCGCGCAAGGCGATGCGACTGACCGATCTGGTGACGCCGCTGAAACCGCTGGAGGCGATGGCGCAGCGCAAATTGGTGGTCGCGTCCGACGTGGGCGGGCATCGCGAACTGATCGAGGACGGGGTCACCGGCACCCTGTTCAAGGCGGGCGACCGGCAGGGGCTGGCCGATGCGCTGGCCGGGCTTTTTGCAAAGCGGGAAGAATGGGACGGGCGGCGCGATGTGGCGCGGCGCTTCGTCGAGCGGGAGCGCAACTGGCAGGCCAATGTCGCCAATTATGCGCCGGTCTATCAACGTCATAACAAGAAAGCGGCCTGAGATGAGCTTCCTCGAACGTGCGGCCGGGCGGCTGAAGCCCAGTCTGGAGACGATGGTTGCGGCGGGGGCCGCGATCGTCACGGGCGCGGCGGTGTATCTGATGCCTGTCGATCTGCTGCAGAATGCGGTGATCGCCAGCGGCTTGCCGTCGGTGCTGCCGCCGCTCGATCCGCCACTGGGGAGCCGGGCGAAGATCGGCCTGGCGCTGGTCGCGGCCGGCTTCGCCTTCGGGCTGGTCGCGCTGCTGGTGCGGCTGCTGGTCGGCAAGCCGAAGAAGGTGAGCAAGACGGCGCGGCTGTTCGAGCGGAATCGCGATGCGAAGAAGGCGAAGCCTGCTGCCCCGGTGGCCGAGGATGCGCCGAGCGCGCCGAAGCTGCGTTGGCGGGACCGTCATCCGGACGCGCCGGCGCGCGCGCCTTTGTCGATCGGTCGGGAGATCGGTTCGCCGGACAGCCCGCCCATGCCGGGCTTCGCGAAGGAAGAGCCGGTGTTCGCATCCGAACCCGAGCCAATGTTCGAGCCGGAGCCGGTCTTTGCGCCGGAGCCTGTGGCGGAAGTGATCGAAACGCCGGCTTTCGAGGAAGCGGTGTTCGAGACGCCCGCGATTTCCGAGCCTGAGGCGGTGGACGTGGAGTACGAGACGCAATTCGAGCCTGTGCCGGAACCGGTCGCGACGCATCGGGCCTGGCTGGACGCGGACGTGCCGCAGCCGGCCGAGCGCAGCGAACCGAGCCTGGCGGAATTGCTCGAGCGGCTCGAGGCGGCAATGGCGCGGCGCCCCGTCGCGGCGGCGCCGGTGGCGGCCGAGGTCGTGGCGGAGTTCGAGGAACGTCCGGCGGACGTGGCCGACGACCGGCTGCGCTCGGCGCTGGAAAATCTGAAACGCTTCGCCCCCGGGCGAGGATAAGCGAAAAGCCCGTCGTTCCCTCTCGCGGAAGAGGGGCTCAATCGTCGTCGATCGTCAGCGCTTCCAGATCGAGCCACGCACGGGCGCCGTCGTCGCTGCGCGAGTCCGCGAGCAGGGCCAGGTCGGCGAGGAGCAGGCCAGGTATATCGACTTCCAGGTCTTCGAGCCGTGGCAGCAGGTCGGCCGCCGCACCGACCGCGCCGGCGCCGTCGAAAACGACGCGCAGGCGGTGGCGGGCGCCGGAGAAGGTGATGCTGGCCCAGGGGCGGAAAGCGAGCGAATCGACCGTCACCGCGCCGGTGAAGGTCATGACATTCACGATCGCCACATGCATCGCGTCGGCCAGTTTCGCGGAGGAATCGCGGGTCATCGGCTGCTGCCTTCCGCGCCCTGCGCGTCGAGCCAGGCATGGACGCGGCGCATCGTCTTGATGCGCGGCTCGCGGCCGAGCCGCAGGTCGAACACGAAACGCGGGTCGTTCACTGCCGCTCGCCCGAACAGAGCGGGCTTCATCCGGGTTCGTCGCAAATAGCGCTCGATCCTTGGCAGCAGGTCCATTTCATTCTCCGTGGCGCGAATCGAATGTTCGTGATATGTTCACGTTGATAGGCGAAATCCTACTTGTCTAGGACATTTCCTATCCATAATGGTGGGCATGGACCGCCGGCGCGATCCGGAGGTGCGGCGGCGCGGATTGCAAGCATCCGCTGATGGAGTTGAGTATGGAGAATGCGCGGGCGGTGCTGCAGCGGCTGATCGAGGAGCGCGGTGAGGATTATTCCGGCCTGTCCCGCCTGCTCGGGCGCAATTCCGCTTATGTGCAGCAATTCATCAAGCGCGGCACGCCGAAGCGGCTGGCCGAGCAGGACCGCAAGCGCCTCGCAAAATATTTCGAGGTCGATGAGGAATTGCTGGGCGGGGAGAAAGTGGAAGCGCCTGCCATGGATCGCGCCGCGCCGGTCGCGGTGCCGTTGCTCGATATCGGCGCATCGGCGGGACCGGGCGCGATGGCGGGCGACGAACGGGCGCGGGCGCATGTCGCCTTCGATCCGGCCTGGTTGCGTACCGTGGCGAGCGGCGGGCCGGACGGGCTGTCGATCATCCGCGTCGATGGCGATTCGATGCTGCCGTCACTGGCCCATGGCGACGAGATACTGGTCGATCGCTGCGACGGCCGGCAGCGGCTGCGCGACGGCATTTACGTGATCCGGCTGGACGGGGCGCTGATGGTGAAGCGGCTCGCCTTCAACCCGGTCAACAAGAGTGTCATGATCCGCAGCGATAATGACGCTTATCCGAGCTGGCCGGACTGCGACCCCGCGAAGGTGGAACTGGTCGGCCGCGCGGTATGGGTGGGAAGGCGATTGACTTGAGCTTGCTTGAGGCAAATCTAGCGGGTGTGGAAACGGACCGCGCAGGATTTGCCTCGGCGCGCCGGCTGGCCGGGCGGCTGAACCTGCTGCCCATCTTCCTGTTCGGTTTCTGGTCGATCCCGGCCAAGGCTTTCTGGCTGATCGTGCTGGGGATCATCCCCTGGTTCGAGCCGGTGCCGGGTTTTCAGGCGGCGCTGCCATTCTTCCTGCTCTCCTTCCTTGCAGGCCCATGGGTCCTGCTGCTGCCTGCGGGCTATTTCGAGCCGCGCGGCTGGGAAGCGAAGGGCGGTTTCTATCGCGCCGTCGGGGTCGAGCATTTCCGCGCGATCGTCGCCAATGGCGATCTGGTGAACCGCTTCGTCCGGGCCCGGCACCGGGACTATCGCGTCTATGGACCGGAGATGGCGAAGCTCGTCCCGAAATCGATCTGGAACGAGCAAAGACACATCGCCTATCTGTGCTGGGGCTTCGTGACGGCGGCTTTCGCCTGGTCGATCGGCTGGCATCTATGGGCGGTGTGGCTGGCGGGTTCGAACATCGGCGCGAACCTGTATCCGTGGATGCTGCAGCGTTATTCGCGGGCGCGGGTGCTGCGGCTGGCGCGGATCGCGGAGCGGCAGAGGGCGCGGGCGCCCTTCCAGCGGGAGATTTTGAGCACATGACGGACAATGGCCACCGCATCGCCGCCGCAGGCGCGCTGCTCGCCGCTTTGGGCATCGCGCTTGGCGCGTTCGGGGCGCATGCGCTGAAGACCACGCTGGACGCGCAGCAGCTCGATTGGTGGCACAATGCCTGCCAGTATCAGCTGTGGAATGCCGTCGGGCTGGTGGCGCTCGGCGCGCTGCCGCGCCGGCTGGGACTCGCGGCCATCCTGATCGGTGTGGGAACGATCCTGTTCGCGGGCAGCCTCTATGCGATGGCGCTGACCGGCTATCGGGGGCTTGGCATGGTGACGCCGGTGGGCGGCGCGCTGATGATCGCGGGCTGGCTGCTCGCGGCGTGGCGATTGGCGCGCCGTTAACGGCGTAGCAGGTCGACCAGCCAGATCAGCAAGGCCAGCCCGAAGCCGATCGCAGTTCCGACGAGCATGCCGATGGTCGGCTGCCCGTAGATCGTGCCGGTCACGACCCCGCCGATCACACCGAGAGCGATGAAGAAACCGCCGGCGAGGCTGCCGCTGCGGCGGGGACGATTGATCGGAGGAGCCATGCTGTCGCTATGGCACCGCCGGGCGAAGCGAGCCAGAAGCTAAATCGTCGTCAACGTCTCGTTTAAGATTAACGTGCGCGCTTTCACAATCGCGCGGGGGTTAGACGGCTGTCACACCAGCCAGACGCGGAACCCGACTTGCAGACTCACGTGCACATTCCCGATGCGGCCGCCGCGCGCGAAGCGGCCGATCTGATCGAACGGTTCGGCGATTTCGCGGCGGACGAGGCGGCGCAGCGCGCCTGCCGCAGCCGCGAGCTGGGCAATGTGCTGCATTATTGCCGCTGGCGGCAGATCCAGCGCTTCATCGAGCATCTCGGCAATGCCGGGCCGGACGTGACGCGGCACTAATCCGGTTTGCGGGCGGCGATGCGCGGCGCGAAGTTCACCCGGCCGATCTCGCCGATGCGGCCATTGCGCAGCGAGCCTTCGACCAGTTCGTAGCCCAGCAAGGCGAAGACCCGATCGCCGAGGAAGATCGGACGGGCATTGCCGTACCAATCGACGCAGGAGGCTTGGCAGCCATCGTCGGTCACGTCGCCGGGCCGCGCATCCAGTTCGCCGGCTGGAGTGAAGGCGCGATTGTCGCGGCGCAGGAACAGCATCGCCGCGGCCGAGCCGAAAAAGCGGCTGTGGGCCGGCTCGACCGAACGCATGACCGGCAGGCCGATCGTGCCGGACGCGCCATCCGGGGAATTGCGGTCGGGGCGGTAGAAGAAGCCGTGGCTGCGGCTCTCCCCCTGCGCGGCGGCGCGCTGGACATAGCGTTCGCCGATTGCGGGCCGGTCCCCGCCCAGATGGATGGCGGTGAAGCCCAAGCCTTCGCCCATATTGCCGATGGCAAGCGCGTCGCGGCCCAGCGCCTCGATCCGCTCGACGCCGTGGGGCAGGGGGAGGCGCCGCGCCTCGCCGCCGGCGACCGGCACGGCGACGATACCGCCCTCGCGCTCGCCCGCGCCATAGCCGCTGCCGCCCGCACCATAGAGCAGATAAGCGCCGACGAAGCGGTTCTGCATGTTGTAGGCGTTGGCGCCGAGCGCTGGAACGCGCCGATACATGCCCGTTTCCGCTTCGCTCGAGCCGTCGCCGAACGCGCTCAGGGGGAGTTGCAGCAGCGCCAGGTTGGTGCCTTCGCCCTGTTCCGGCCCCCACATCGCGTCGCCCCGGCCTTCGGCGCGGACCAGGATGTCGAGGCGGTTGGCGGCGGCATCTTCGCGGAACGAGAATTGGTCGATCGGGACGCCGCGTGTGCCGATGGCGGAGGGGGTGTCCTCGCGCGCGAAGGGCAGGCGGTAGACGTAGGAGGGGGCGGGCCGCGCGTCCTGACCACCGCCATAATCGGAGACGGACAGATAGACGGCGTTGGCCGACACGTAGAAATTGCGCGACGAGGGTCCGAGCACGGCGGTCGCCTGACAATCCAGTTCGGCGGCGGTGAGGTCGCAATCGATCACGCTGTGCAAAGCGTCGATGGACGCATCCTCGCGGCCCTTGATCGACGGGGCGATGAAGACGCGGCGGGCGTCGGTGATGCGGCGGAAGGCGGCGGTGGAGCCGTCCGCGCCCCATTTGCGCACGCCCGGCAGCGCGTCGAGCGGATCCTCGCCGCGCCAGCCGACATAAAGCGGCGTGTAATAGACCAGACGGTTGCCGATCAGCCGCGAGGCATAATTGCGCGAGGAATAATAATCGTTGGATTTGAGGTGCCAGGCATCCTCGAAGGTCAGCTGGCCATCGGCGGCGATGCGGAAGCGGTTCACTTCGGTGCCGCCGCGCGCATAGGAATAGCCGATGACGATCACGCGGTCGCCGGCGATCAGCATCTCGTCATACCAGTCGTCCTGGCCACTCACTCCCGGGGGGAAGGCGTTTATCGTGGCGACCGGGCGCATCGAACCGCTAGCCAGGCTGATCGTGAACAGGCGGCCGCGGCGCAGCACGACCAAATAGTCGCGCCAGTTCTTCACGATGCCGCCCTCGTCGACACCCGCTTCCTGATTGTTGGTGATGGATTCGGATTCCGGAGCCGCGGCTGCATCCGCTGCGCCATATGCGGATGGCTCGGCCTGCATCATGGGTGGAGGCGAAGCGGTTGGCGCTCCCTCCTGCACATCGTAGACACGCATTTCCTCTCGCGCCCGCACGCGTTGCAGAAAGGTGCGCAGTTCGTCGTCAGACTGAAAGGCGGTGAGGCCCCGGCCAGGCTCGGTGACCGCTTGCGTGGTAGCGGTCGTGCCGCTGCAGGCTGGAAGGATGATCGCGCCGCCGAAGAGCAGTGCAGTCAGCACAATAAGAGCGGGACGGCGGACGGTCGGTGACATGAAGACACTCCCACAGTGATGCAGAGATGTTACATTATCACTATGAACGTACGGCAACGGATTTGGAATACTCAATCCTCCCCGCGACTTCGCGGATATTCGGGTCAGATCGTCTCCCAGACGATCCTTGACCATGCGGGGCATGGTCAACCCTATGATGGGAACCGGCGTCAGCCCGTGTTGGGGATGCGCAAAGCGCACGCTTCGACGAATGTGATCGACGACGTGGAGCCGGCCATTTGCCGTACGGTCGGCATCACATCGAGGTCAAAGTCGACTTCGAAATCCCAGCACACGGTTCGGCCACGCGCCTAGCTTTGAATTACCTCCACTACCGCCGCTCGTGCGCGGTGGCTGCCTCTCTCATCCGCCGTTCCAAGGTATCAACCATGTCGGCCACGCGTGGGTCATCCGGAGATTCTCCATGCACCCGCGCTCCGAGCCGCACCCAATTGAGATACTCCTCCCGATCTCCGACGCAGCGGCGGAGTGCATCATCGAATTCAGCCGTCGTCGATTGCCCTCTGGCGTCGCCATGCGTGTCTCTGACGCAGGTCCCCCACACCAAGCCAGCCTCTTCCACTTGGCGCATAACGGCCCGCGCCAGGGTCTCGTCGCCTGGCGCTCCCCGGGCCAGACCTTCCTCTATTAGTCGGCGAGTCGCGGGTAGCGTTTCCCGCTTCTCCCTCAGTTGGTCCGCCAAAGGAGGCTGCATCGTGAGCGCGGCAACGATGAGGAACATATGACCCCCTAACCGCTGGCTGCGGTTCTCCAGCCAAATACTGAGTGAGCGAAGAATACCAACCGGACAATGGCAATCTCGGCCGGCGACATTTCGCGCCGCAGCTTTCGAGCGCGCTGCATCGGCGTCATCGAAGAACCCCCTCCACCATTCGCTACGCGAGCGGTCCCCCTCCCCGGCAAAAGCCGGGGAGGATTGTGGTTCGCTCAGACGACCCCGAAGGCCAGCATTGCGTCGGCGACCTTCTTGAAGCCGGCGATGTTCGCGCCCTTCACGTAATCGACATAGGTGTCCGACTTGCGGCCATGTTCCAGGCAGCGGTCGTGGATGCCGTCCATGATGTCGCGGAGCAATTGCTGCAGTTCGCTTTCCTTCCAGGAACGGCGCTCCGAGTTCTGGCTCATTTCCAGGCCGGAAACCGCCACGCCGCCGGCGTTGGACGCCTTGCCCGGCGCGTAGAGCAATTGCGCGTCCTTGAAGACGTGCACGCCGTCCAGATCGGTCGGCATGTTCGCGCCTTCCGAAACCGCGAAGCAGCCATTCTTCACGAGGGTGCGGGCATCGTTGCCGTCGAGCTCATTCTGGGTCGCGCAGGGCAAGGCGACATCGCACGGCACCGCCCATGGCCGGGCGCCGTCACCGTGGAAGGTGCTGCCCTTGAATTCGTCGGCATATTCGCTGATCCGGCCGCGGCGGTGGGTCTTGTGGTCCTTCACCCACTGGATCTTCTCCAGCCCGATCCCGTCCGGATCGTGGATGTAACCCTGACTGTCCGACAGGGTCAGCACCTTGCCGCCCAGCTGCGTGATCTTCTCGGCGGCGTGGGTGGCGACGTTGCCGGAACCGGAGATGACGGCATTGACCCCGGTCAGGTCGCGGCCCCGCGTTTTGACCATGTTCTCGAGGAAATAGACCGCGCCATAGCCGGTCGCTTCGGGACGGATCAGCGAGCCGCCATATTCCATGCCCTTGCCGGTCAGCACGCCTTCCCAGGCGTTGGTGATCCGCTTGTACTGGCCGAACATGAAGCCGATCTCGCGGCCGCCGACGCCGATGTCGCCCGCCGGCACGTCGATGTTTGGGCCGATATGGCGGTAGAGCTCGGTCATGAAGCTCTGGCAGAAGCGCATGATCTCGTTGACGCTTTTGCCCTTGGGATTGAAGTTCGCGCCGCCCTTGCCGCCGCCCATGGGCAGGCCGGTGAGCGCATTCTTGAAGGTCTGCTCGAAGCCGAGGAACTTCAGGATGCTTTCGTTCACGCTCGGGTGAAAGCGGATGCCGCCCTTGTACGGCCCGATCGCATTGTTGTTCTGGACGCGGTAGCCGCGGTTGACGCGGACATTGCCATTGTCGTCCTCCCAGCAGACGCGGAAGGAGATGACCCGGTCCGGCTCGGCGATGCGGCGCAGGATCTGGGCTTCGTGATACTGGACCTTGTCCTCCATCCACTCGAAAATATCCTCCGCGACCTCGCGGACGGACTGGATGAATTCGCTCTGGCCTGGATTGCGCTTCTCGACGCCCGCCATGAAGCCTTCGAGATCGACATGGTCGGAAACCTGAGTCCTGCTCATCTGCATCTATCCCCCAATAGTGTTCGGCGCGCGGCCCGGCGGCTGCGGAGTCGCGTTGCGCCCTGCATAACAGGTTTTCGGTCCGATACAGTGCTTCGCCGTCACCCTGATCGCGGCGGGAGGCAGGTTCGTCGCGGAAGGAAAATTGCCACCGCCTTTTCAGCTGCGCGTGATGTTATATAACCACCTCATGAAGTTCCGCTCGACGACCCTCTTCGCCGTTTTCGCCCTGCTGGGGAGTTGCGGAGGCGTCACTGAGAGCGAGCCGGCAACCGCCCCGTTCGAGGCGAGGATCGTAAAGGCGGCCTTTGCCGACGGGAGGGCATGGATCATCCGAGCGGATGGCAACCTGTATTCCTTTGCGGAAGGCGATGAATCCGTCTCCGCTCATGCGTTCGGCGAGCCGGTGCTTGACATGTGTGATGACGGTTCGAAGCTTTGGGTCGTGACGGTCGGCGCGCGCTACACACTGCGCTTGCGGCAAGGTGCCCAGTGGCTGAGCATCGGCCAGATCGACACGGGTGACGACTTCCTTCTCGGCCTGGGATGTGGCCCGGGCGGACCCGTTCTCGTAACGAATCGGACGCTTGTCTCCTTCGACAACGCCCAGCGCCGACAGACGATGCTGAGCACGAGAATTCTTCCTCCCGAAAGTACGCCGATCGACCCGGAGGCTGGAGCGGTAATGGAAGTCGTGCATCTCATGGACGAATGGGTTTTCGTCGGTCTCGACATGGGCGAGTGGGGCGGCGGTTTGCGCCGCATCGATCGCCGCTCGGGGGTGGTGGAAACGATCGAGCGGACTGATGGCGAGCTTTGCAGCGGCCCGCTCAATACGGGCTGCGACCGGGTCCAGGCCATCGCCCAGATTCCATGGCAAAGCGGTTGCCTCGCGCTCGCGCTCGATATCGGCCATGGTGGAAGCGGACGGGTGACAAGAGTGTGCGGACGCGAGGTCGAGCAGTTCCTGGCGGTAAGAGAACGCATTTCTTCAATGAGACCGGATCTCAAGGACAAGTGGAGACATGGGGGTTTCGGGTCCACGCCATTCTTGGGCGCGGCCATTTCCGGTCAGGATCTGATCCTGGCGAGCGGCATCGGACTTTTCCGGATGAATGCCGAAGGCGTCACCTATCTTGGCTGGCCCGCAACCCGGACGATCGGAGACGTTTCGGTGAGCTTCGCCATACCCGGTACCGTTCTGCTGGCGCAGAACTGGAACTCCGAATACTCATATTATGATACCGTCAGGCTGATCCCGAGACCACGCTAGGCCAAGCCGAGCACAGCCTCGATCGCCGCGTCGACCTGCTCGATGCTCGCCATGCCGTCCACGCGGGCGACGAGCTTGCGGGCCTCATAGAAGGGGAGGATCGGCGCGGTCTTGGCGCGATATTCGGCCATGCGGGTGCGGACCGTTTCCTCATTGTCGTCGGGGCGGCGCTTGAACTCCGTCGAGGCGCAGACGTCGCAGACATTCTCCACGGCCGGCAGCTTATGGCGGTCGTGATAGCCTTCGCCGCACTTGGCGCAGGTGAAGCGGCCGGTGATGCGGTCGACCAGGGCGTCCTCATCGACGTCCAGTTCGATGACATGACCGAGGGTACGGCCATGCTTGGCGAGCAGGCCGTCGAGCGCCTCCGCCTGCGCGCGGGTGCGGGGATAGCCGTCGAAGATCACGCCCTGATCCGGCGACAGGCTGGCCAGCTTCTCGTCGATCAGCTGGTTGACGATTTCGTCGGAGACCAGATCGCCGGCCGCCATGATCGCCTTCACCTCGAGGCCGGTGGGCGTACCCTCGCGCACTGCGGCGCGCAGCATGTCGCCGGTGGAGAGCTGGACCATGCCGCGCTCCTTCACCAGCCGCGCGGCTTGCGTGCCCTTGCCCGCGCCCGGTGGGCCCAAGAGGATGATGTTCAAGGTCAGCGGCTCCCTGTCGAACGGCTGGCTTAGCGCGTCAGGCGCCCGCCCTTCAACTTCGCCTTCTTGATCAGATCGCCATATTGATGGGCGAGCAGATGGCTCTGGATCTGCGTCACCGTGTCCATCGTCACGTTGACGACGATCAGCAGGCTGGTGCCGCCCAGATAGAAGGGGATGCCGGCCCGGGCGATCAGATATTCCGGGATGAGGCAGATCAGGGTCAGATAGGCGGCGCCGATCACCGTGATCCGGTTCAGCACGTAACCGAGATATTCCTCGGTACGCTTGCCCGGACGGATGCCGGGGATGAAGCCGCCATGCTTCTTCAGATTCTCCGCCGTCTCCTCGGGGTTGAAGACCACGGTCGTGTAGAAGAAGCAGAAGAAGATGATGCCCGCGCCGTAGAGCGCCATGTAGAGCGGCGCGCCATGCTGCAGCCACTGGGTGAGCTGGATAACGAAATCGCCCCAGGCGCTCTCGCCTTCGGCGGCCGTGCCGGCGAACTGTGCGATGGTCAGCGGCATCAGCAGCAGCGACGAGGCGAAGATCGGCGGAATGACGCCGGCGGTGTTGACCTTCAGCGGCAGGTGCGAACGCTCCTGCTGGATCTGGCCGCGGGCCGACTGGCGCTTGGGATATTGGATCAGGACGCGGCGCTGGGCGCGCTCCATGAAACAGATGCCGAGCACGAGGCCGGCGGCCAGCGCGATCACGGTGATGATGCTGACCGGGTCGAGCGAGCCGGTGCGGCCGCCTTCGAAAAGCTGCGCGAGGCTGGTCGGGAAGCTGGCGACGATGCCGGCCATGATGATCAGCGAGATGCCGTTGCCGATGCCGCGGCTGGTGATCTGCTCACCCAGCCACATCAGGAACATGGTGCCGCCCAGCAGCGAGACCACGGTGGTGGCGCGGAAGATCATGCCCGGGTTCAGCACCGAAGAGGTGCCCTGCGTGGCACCCCAGCTTTCGAGGCCGACGGCGATGAAATAGCCCTGGATGACGCAGAGCAGAACGGTGCCATAGCGGGTATATTGGTTCAGCTTCTTGCGCCCGCTCTCGCCTTCCTTGCGCAGGGCGGCGAGGGTCGGCGACATGCTCGCCGCGAGCTGGATGACGATCGAGGCGGTGATGTAGGGCATCACGCCGAGCGCGATGAGGCTCATCCGCTCCAGGCTGCCGCCCGAGAAGGTGTTGAAGAAATCGAGGACGGTGCCGCGCGTGGTGTTGAACAGATCGTTCAGCGCGTTCGGATCGATACCGGGCAGCGGCACGAACGAAAGCATGCGGAAGACCACCAAAGCGCCGAGCGTGAACCACAGCCTTTTCTTGAGGTCGGTCGCCTTGGCGAAATTCGCCAGGCTGATGTTGGCGGCCATCTGTTCGGCTGCGGATGCCATGCGTGTCGTGCCTTCGCCTGAAATCTCGAAACCCGGCTAGAGCGCGGGTTCAAACATGAATGCAGCGCCCCCTCGGGCGAGAGAGCGCTGCAGCTTCATATAATGCGCCGGAGCGCGTTGTCAGCCTTCCTTCGCCTGCGAAGCCTTGCCCTTGCGGTGCTTGGCCTTCGCCTTTTCGGCGGCGGGGACGATTTCGATCAGCTCGATCGAGCCCTTGGCGTCCTCGATCGCCTTGCGGGCGCCGGCGGAAACGCCCGCGACTTTCAGCGAGATCTTCGAGGTCAGCGCGCCCTTGCCGAGCACGCGCACGCCGTCCTTGCCGCCGCGCGTCAGGCCGGCTGCATTCAGCTCGGCCTGGGTCAGCACGCCCTTGGCGTCCAGCTTGCCGCTGTCGATCGCCTTCTGGATCGCGCCGACATTCACCTCGGCATAATCCTTGGCGAAGATGTTGTTGAAGCCGCGCTTCGGGATCCGCATGTGCAGCGGCATCTGACCGCCTTCGAAGCCGAAGATGGAGACGCCCGAGCGGCTGGTCTGGCCCTTCTGGCCACGGCCGGCGGTCTTGCCCAGGCCGGAGCCGATGCCACGGCCGACACGGACGCGGCCCTTGCGGGCGCCGGGATTGTCGCGGATTTCGTTCAGTTTCATGTCGTGCACTCGCTTTCGCTATGTTCGCGCTGATTTCAAACCTCTCTCCTTCAGGGGAGAGGTATGCCGCCGATAGGCGGCGGGGGAGGGGGCTGCAAGCCCGACTCCCCCTCTCCTGGCTTGCTACGCAAGCCTGTCCTCTCCCCTGAAGGGGAGAGGATTAGGGTTAGCCCTCGACCGTCACCATGTGGGCGACCTTGCGGATCATGCCGCGCACTTCCGGGCTGTCCTCAAGCTCCACCGTGCGGTGCATCTTGTTGAGGCCGAGCCCGATCAGGGTCGCGCGCTGATCCTTCGGACGGCGGATCGGCGATCCGGTCTGGGTGATCTTCAGTTTCGCCATGTCAGCTTACTCCGTGACCGCGAGGGCTTCGGCTTCCGCAGCTTCCTGCGAAGCGCCGCCGCGGGCGATCAGATCGGCGATCTTCTTGCCGCGACGCTGCGAGACCGACTTCGGGCTCGACTGGTCCTTCAGCGCTTCGAAGGTCGCACGGATCATGTTGTAGGGGTTGGACGTGCCGATCGACTTGGTGACGACGTCGGCGACACCCAGGCTTTCGAACACGGCGCGCATCGGGCCGCCGGCGATGATGCCGGTACCGGCCGGAGCCGTGCGCACATGGACCTTGCCGGCGCCGAAGCGGCCGTCGCCATCATGGTGCAGGGTGCGGCCCTCGCGCAGCGGCACGCGGACCATGGCCTTCTTGGCCGCCGCAGTCGCCTTGCTGATCGCTTCCGGCACTTCGCGGGCCTTGCCGTGGCCGAAGCCGACCCGGCCCTTGCCGTCGCCGACGACGACCAGAGCGGCGAAACCGAAGCGCTTGCCGCCCTTCACCGTCTTGGAGACGCGGTTGATGTGGACGAGCTTCTCGATCAGCTCTTCGCCGCCATCCTCGTCGCGATTGCCGCGACGGTCGTCGCGACCACGGCCACGGCCGCCATCGCGACCGCCACGGCCACGATCGCCACCGCCGCCGCCACGGCCGCCACGGCCACGGCGCTGCTCGCCACCGGCGTCAGCGGCCGGAGCCTCATGCGCGGGGGCTTCCGGAGCGGCTGCCTCGGCAGCGGGAGCTTCAGCGGCGGGCGCTTCCGGCGCAGCCGCTTCGGCAGCAGGAGCCTCGGGAGCCGCAGCTTCAGCAGCGGGCGCTTCCGCGGCCGGAGCCTCGACAGCCGGCGCTTCGGCCGGGGTCTCGTTCTTGTTGTCGTCAGCCATCATCAGAACTCCAGGCCCCCTTCACGGGCGGCATCGGCGAGCGCCTTCACGCGCCCGTGGAACAGGAAGCCGCCGCGATCGAAGATCACGCGGGTCACGCCGGCGGCCTTGGCACGCTCGGCGACGCGAGCACCGACACCGGCCGCCGCTTCGCTGGTCGCGCCGGTCGCGTTGCGAACGTCCTTCTCGAGCGTCGAGGCGGCGGCAATGGTCTTGCCGGCCTTGTCGTCGATCACCTGCGCATAGATGTGGCGGCCCGAGCGATGAACGCTGAGGCGAAGCCGGTCACCGGCGCGCTTGCGAAGCGAAGTCCGAACGCGCTGACGGCGGCGGTCAAAGAGAGAGAGTTTCGCCATGGCTTACTTCTTCTTGCCTTCTTTGCGGAAGATATACTCGCCGCGATATTTGATACCCTTGCCCTTATAGGGCTCCGGCTTGCGCCAGCGGCGGATTTCGGCGGCGATCTGACCGACCTTCTGGCGATCGATGCCGCTGATCTCGACCGTGGTCTGATCGGGCGTCTTGATCTCGATGCCGTCCGGAATGGCGACATTGACATCGTGGCTGTAGCCGAGCTGCAGCTTCAGGTTCTTGCCCTGGGCCGTTGCACGATAGCCGACACCGGTGATCTCGAGGACCTTGGTGAAGCCATCGGTCACGCCGGTAACGAGGTTCTGAACGAGCGTACGCTGCATGCCCCAGAAAGAGCGGGCGCGCTTGGTCTCGTTCGCCGGGTTCACCGCGATCTGACCGTCCTCGATCTTGTAGCTGATGTCGTCGGCCATCTGCAGCGAGAGGGTGCCCTTCGGACCCTTCACCGACAGGATGCCGCCTTCCGTCGTCGCCGTCACGCCGCCGGGCAGCGCAATCGGCTTCTTACCGATGCGGGACATTAGAACACCTCCGCGAGGACTTCGCCGCCGACGTTCTGCGAACGCGCTTCGGCGTCCGACAGCACGCCCTTCGGCGTCGAAACGATGGTGATGCCGAGGCCGCCGCGGATGCGGGGCAGTTCCTGCGCGCCGGAATAGACGCGCCGGCCCGGCTTGGACACGCGCGACAGATGCTGGATCGCCGGCTGGCCCTCGAAATATTTCAGCTCGATGCGCAGATTCTGCTGCACGCCTTCGCCATCCTGGCTGTAGCCGCGGATATAGCCTTCGCGCTGAAGCACATCGAGCACGCGGACGCGCAGCTTCGAAGCCGGCGAAAGGACGCTGTCCTTCTTCGCCCGCTGGCCGTTGCGGATGCGGGTGAGCATATCACCCAGGGGATCGGTCATTGGCATATTCGTGCCCTTACCAGCTCGATTTCGTGAGGCCCGGAATCAGGCCCTTATTGCCCAGCTCGCGCAGCATGATGCGCGACAGGCGGAACTTGCGATAAACGGCGCGCGAACGGCCGGTCAGCTCGCAACGATTGCGGATGCGGGTCGGATTGCCGTTGCGCGGCAGCTCCGCCATCTTCAGCCGGGCCATCAGGCGCTCGGTCTCGTCCAGAGACTCGTCGGCCGCCTTCGCCTTCAGCTTCGCATATTGGCCGGCATATTTCTTCGCCAGCTTCTTGCGACGCTCGTTCTTGTTGATGGAACTCAGTTTCGCCATGGACTTAAGCTCTCTTCTTCAAATGCGGTTCACGCGGCCTGCTGCGCGTCGGCAGCATCCTGCGGGAAGGGGAAGTTGAAGAGGCGCAGCAGTTCGCGCGCCTCGTCGTCGGTCTTCGCACTGGTCGTGACGATCACGTCCATGCCGCGCACCTTGTCGACCTTGTCGTAGCTGATTTCCGGGAAAATCAGCTGCTCCTTCAGGCCCATGGCGTAATTGCCGCGGCCGTCGAACGACTTCGGGTTCAGGCCGCGAAAGTCGCGGACGCGCGGCAGCGCGATCGTGACCAGTCGGTCCAGGAACTCGTACATCCGCTCCTTGCGGAGGGTGACCTTGACGCCGATCGGCATGCCTTCACGCAGCTTGAACTGCGCGATCGACTTCTTCGCCTTGGTGATCACCGGCTTCTGGCCCGCGATCAGCTCCATCTCGGCAGCCGCCGTCGTGACGTGCTTCTTGTCCTGCGACGCTTCGCCGACGCCCATGTTCAGGACGATCTTCTCGATGCGCGGGATTTCCATCCGGTTCTTGTAACCGAACTTCTCCATCATCGCGGGCGCGATGCGCTCGTCGAAATCGCGCCGAAGGCGCGGCGTGTACTTCTTGTCAGCCATTGATGACTTCCCCGGATTTGACCGCGACGCGGACCTTCTTGCCGTCGCGCTCCTCGAAGCGGACGCGGGTCGCCTTGCCGGTCTTCGGATCTTCGATCGCGACCTTGGAGACGTGCATCGGCGCTTCGCGGCGCTCGAGCCCACCCTGCGGATTGCCCTGGCTCGGCTTGCGGTGCTTCACGGCGACATTCACGCCGGAAACGACCACTTTGCCTTCCTTCGGCATCGATTTCACGACTTCGCCATGCTTGCCCTTGTCCTTGCCGGACAGGACCACGACCTTGTCGCCCTTCTTGATCTTGGCAGCAGCCATCACAGCACCTCGGGCGCGAGCGAAATGATCTTCATATGCTTCTTCGCGCGCAGTTCGCGGACGACCGGCCCGAAGATACGGGTGCCGATCGGCTCCTGATTGTTGTTGATCAGCACCGCCGCGTTGGAATCGAACCGGATGGTCGACCCGTCCGGGCGATTGATGTCCTTGGCGGTGCGAACGATGACGGCCTTGTGGACGTCGCCCTTCTTCACCTTGCCGCGCGGCGCCGCTTCCTTGACGGAGACGACGATGATGTCGCCCACGCCGGCGAAACGCCGCTTGGAGCCGCCCAGCACCTTGATGCACTGAACGCGCTTGGCGCCGCTGTTATCAGCGACCTCCAGGTTAGACTGCATTTGGATCATAGATCCATTCCCTTCACTTCAACCGGGACCAGCCCGGCGATCAGCTTTCCCGTGTCGCCACGGGAACGTAAAATCAGACGTTCGCTTCGACCGCTTCGCCGCGGCCGGCCGAAACACGCTCGATGACCTTCCAGGTCTTCAGCTTCGACATCGGCGCGGTCTCTTCGATCCGCACGGTCTCGCCGGTCTTGACCTCATTGGCCTCGTCGTGAGCGTGATACTTCTTCGACCGCTTGATGATCTTGCCGTACAGCGGGTGCTTCACCCGCCGCTCGACCAGGACCACCACGGTCTTGTCGGTCTTGTCGGACACCACGGTGCCGGTCATGACGCGCTTTGGCATCGTTTGTCTCCTTAAGCCTGCGGGGCAGCGCTGGAGCGCTGCGCCTGCAGGGTCTTGATGCGGGCGATGTCGCGGCGAACCTCGCGGACGCGGCTCGGCTTCTCCAGCTGGTTGGTCGCAGCCTGGAAGCGCAGGTTGAACTGCTCGCGCTTCAGCTCGCCGAGCTGGGTCGCCAGCTCATCGTCCGTGCGGACCTTGAGATCGTCGATCTTGCTCATGACCCTTAACCCTCAATCTGCTCGCCGAGGCGAGCAACGAACTTGACCTTGATCGGCAGCTTCTCGGCGGCGCGCTCGAAGGCGACCTTCGCGAGCGGGCCGGGAACACCGTCCAGCTCGAACAGGATGCGGCCCGGCTTGACGCGGGCGACCCAATATTCGGGCGAGCCCTTACCCTTACCCATGCGGACTTCGGTCGGCTTCGACGAAACCGGCACGTCCGGGAAGACGCGGATCCACAAGCGGCCCTGACGGCGGATGTGACGCGTGATCGCGCGGCGGGCCGCCTCGATCTGGCGCGCGGTGATCCGCTCCGGCGCCATCGCCTTGAGACCATAGGCGCCGAAATTGAGATCGGTACCGCCCTTGGCGTCGCCGTGAATCCGGCCCTTGAACGCCTTGCGGAATTTGGTGCGCTTCGGTTGCAGCATTTTCTTTTATCCCAACAGGCGCTTAGCGGCGATCGTCGCGGGCAGGGCGGACGCCGGAGGTCTGAGCCTCCATCGTCAGCCGGTCCTGCGACAGCGGATCGTGGCCCAGAATCTCACCCTTGAAGATCCAGACCTTCACGCCGCAGACGCCATAGGTCGTCTGCGCGGTGGCTTCCGCATAATCGATATGGGCACGCAGGGTGTGCAGGGGCACGCGGCCCTCGCGATACCCTTCCGTGCGGGCGATTTCGGCGCCGCCGAGACGGCCGCCGCAAACGACGCGAATGCCCTCGGCGCCGAGGCGCATGGAGGATTGCACGGCGCGCTTCATCGCGCGGCGGAACGCGATGCGGCGCTCCAGCTGATCGGCGATGCCCTGCGCGACGAGGCGGGCGTCGATCTCCGGCTTGCGGATTTCGACGATGTTCAGGCTCACGTCGCTGTTCGTGAATTCACGCAGCTTGCTGCGCAATTTCTCGATGTCCGAGCCCTTCTTGCCGATGATCACGCCGGGGCGCGCGGCATAGATGGAGACGCGGCACAGCTTCGCCGGACGCTCGATCACCACCTTGGAGATCGCCGCCTGCGGCAGCGCCTTCATGATGTACTGGCGCATCTTCAGGTCCTCGAGAAGAAGCCGGCCGTAATCGTCGCCACGGGCGAACCAGCGGCTGTCCCAGGTGCGGTTGATCTGCAGGCGCAGACCGATGGGGGAGGTTTTCTGACCCATTTTTAGGCTTCCTGGCTCTCGCGCACCACGATGCGCAGACGGCTGAACGGCTTTTCGATGCGCGTGCCACGGCCGCGGGCGCGGGCGGCGAAACGCTTCATGGTGATCGACTTGCCAACCGAAGCCTCGGCGATGACGAGGCTGTCGACGTCGAGATTGTGATTGTTCTCCGCATTGGCGATCGCCGAGGCGAGCACCTTGCGGGCGTCGATTGCCATGCCTTTGGTCGAGAAGGAGAGGATGTTGAGAGCCTCTTCCACCTTCTTGCCGCGGATCATCTGCGCGACGAGGTTCAGCTTCTGCGCCGAGCCACGAATCATCGTGCCCACGGCCAGCGCTTCGCCTTCGCCAACGCGGCGGGGGTTCTTGGCCTGTCCCATCAGCGCTTGCCCTTCTTGTCGGCAGCGTGACCCGGGAAATAGCGGGTCGGCGCGAATTCGCCGAGCTTCATGCCGACCATGTCCTCATTCACCGACACCGGCACGAACTTGCGGCCGTTGTAGACGTTGAAGGTCAGGCCGACGAAGTCGGGCAGGATGGTGGAGCGGCGCGACCAGGTCTTGATCGGCGCGCGCGCGTTGGTCTCCTGAGCGGTCTGAGCCTTCTTGAGCAGGCTCAGTTCCACAAACGGACCTTTCCAGACGGAGCGGGCCATCGATTACCTCTTCTTCTTCGCGTGACGCGAGCGGATGATGAACTTGTCCGTCGCCTTGTTCGAACGGGTGCGGGCACCCTTGGTCGGCTTGCCCCACGGCGTGACCGGGTGACGGCCGCCCGAGGTCCGGCCTTCACCACCGCCGTGCGGGTGATCGACCGGGTTCTTGGCAACGCCGCGGGTCAGCGGGCGACGGCCCTGCCAGCGGGTGCGGCCGGCCTTGCCGAAATTCTGGTTCTGGTTGTCGGGGTTCGAAACCGCGCCAACCGTGCCCATGCAATCGCTGCGGATGTAGCGCTGCTCGCCCGAGTTCAGGCGAACCATCACCATGCCGCGGTCACGGCCGACGACCTGGACATAGGTCCCGGCGGCGCGGGCGATCTGGCCGCCCTTGCCCGGCTTCATCTCCACATTGTGGACGATGGTGCCGACCGGCATCTGACCCAGTTCCATGGCGTTGCCCGGCTTCACGTCGGTCTTCTTCGCAGCGATCACCTGATCGCCTTCGGCGAGACGCTGCGGAGCCAGGATGTAGGCCAGCTCGCCATCCTCATATTTGATGAGGGCGATGAACGCCGTGCGGTTCGGATCATATTCCAGCCGCTCGACGGTGCCGACCATGTCCCACTTGCGCCGCTTGAAATCGACGTAGCGATACTTCTGCTTGTGACCGCCCGCGATGCCGCGGCTGGTAACATGGCCCTTGTTGTTGCGGCCGCCCGTCTTGCGCTTGCCTTCGGTCAGCGCCTTGACGGGCTTGCCCTTCCACAGGGACGATTTGTCGACCAGGATCAGGCCGCGTTGCGACGGCGTGGTCGGGTTGTAGGTCTTGAGTGCCATGACTTAGATCCAGCCCTCTTAAATGCCGGTGGTGACGTCGATGGAATCGCCGTCCTTCAGCGTCACGATCGCCTTCTTGAAGTCGGACCGGCGGTAGGGCGTACCCTTCCAGCGCTTGGTCTTCCCCTTTTGGGTGACGGTGTTCACGTTGACGACGCCGACGTTGAACAAGGCTTCGACTGCCGCCTTGATCTGAGGCTTCGACGCGCCGCCGGCCACCTTGAACACGACCGCATTATGCTCGCTGAGCAGGGTCGCCTTCTCGGTGATGTGGGGCGCGAGCACCACGTCGTAATGATTGAGGCTCACCGTCGGCTTGGCCGAAGCGGCGGCGCTCTTGCGCTTGAAGAGCTTAGCCATTGAAGCGGGCCTCCAGCTGCTCGACCGCGGCGCGGGTCAGGACCAGCGTCTCGTGGTTGAGGATGTCGTAGACATTCGCGCCGATCGCCGGGAGCAGGTTGATCTCCCGCAGGTTCGACGAGGCGCGGGCGAAACCGACGTTGATGGCGTCGCCGTCGATGACCAGCGCCTTGCGGCCCCAGCCCATGCCGGCGAGATTGCCCTTGAGCGCGGCGGTCTTGGCGTCCTTCAGGTCCAGGCTGTCGAGCACGACGAGATTGCCGTCCTTCGCCTTGGCCGAAAGCGCCATGCGCAGGCCGAGGGCACGAACCTTCTTGTTCAGCGACGGATTGAAGTCGCGAACGCGCGGGCCGTGGGCCTTGCCGCCGCCGATGAAGATCGGGGCGCGGCGATCGCCGTGACGAGCGGTACCGCCGCCCTTCTGGCGACCGAACTTCTTGCCGGTGCGGGCGACATCCGAACGCTCACGGGCGGCGCGGGCGGTGCCGCGGCGCTTTTCGAGCTGCCAGGTGACGACGCGGTGCAGGATGTCGGCGCGCGGCTCGAGGCCGAACACGTCATCCGAAAGCTCGATGTCCGAGCCCTTCTTGCCGTCGAGGGTCTTGGTGGTGAGCTTCATGGCTTATGCTTCCTGACCAGCGGCTTCGTCGGTCGCGACATCGGCGGCCGGAGCCTCCGAAGCGGCACCGCGCAGGCCGGCGGGATAGGGGAGGTTGTCCGGACGGGCGACCTTCACGGCATCCTTGACGAGCAGCCAGCCGCCCTTGTGACCGGGCACGGAGCCCTTCACGAAGAGGAGGCCGCGCTCGACGTCCGTGCGGACGATCTCGAGATTCTGCTGGGTGCGGTTACGCGCGCCCATGTGGCCGGCCATCTTCTTGTTCTTGAAGACGCGGCCCGGATCCTGGCGGTTGCCGGTGGAGCCGTGCGAACGGTGCGAGACCGACACGCCGTGGGTGGCGCGCAGACCGCCGAAGCCCCAGCGCTTCATCGCGCCGGCAAAGCCCTTGCCCTGGGTGACGCCCTGGACGTCGACCAGCTGGCCTTCGACGAAATGATCGGCGGAAATTTCCGCGCCGACATCGAGAAGGGCATCCTCGGCAACGCGGAACTCGGCCACGCGCGCCTTCGGCTCGACTTCGGCCTTGCCGAAGTGGCCACGCTCGGGCTTCGTCAGATTCTTGGCCTTGGCGCTGCCGGCGCCAAGCTGGACGGCGGTGTAGCCGTCACGATCGGTTTCGCGGCGGGAAACGACCTGAACGCCTTCGAGGCTCAGAACGGTAACCGGCACGTGGCGGCCATCGTCCTGAAACAGGCGGGTCATCCCCATTTTCTTCGCGATCACGCCAGTGCGCATGATCATTTGCTCCTATGCATAGGCCCCCGGGCGAAATGCTCGGGGGCGTGCAAGCCCAACAGAAAATGCGTGCCCCGCCTGGGCTTGTGCCTCGCCGATTGCAGCGAGACGGCGGGGACGCAGGCCACGGACAAGTCCGTGCGGTATCACCCTAACTCATGCGCTCCCGGGGGAACGCGCCCGCTTAAGCGAGCTTGATCTCCACATCGACGCCGGCGGCCAGATCGAGCTTCATCAGCGCGTCCACCGTCTGCGGCGTGGGCTGCACGATGTCGAGCAGCCGCTTGTAGGTCCGGACCTCGAACTGCTCGCGCGACTTCTTGTCGACGTGCGGCGAACGGTTGACGGTGAACTTCTCGATACGCGTCGGCAGGGGAATGGGTCCGCGGATGAGCGCGCCGGTGCGGCGGGCCGTGTCGGCGATCTCGCCGGTTGCCTGATCCAGGACGCGATGATCGAACGCCTTAAGGCGAATGCGGATGTTGTTGGTATCCATTTCCCACTTACCGATGCGAAAGAGCCTGGGCCCGTTGCCGGGCCTCTTGCTGTTCTGATTCCGAAGAAGGCGCGCCATTGCCAGACAGAGGCGGTCAAAGCAACCCCCTTCGAGCCGGATTGGCCCGATCGGCGGCAGAATCCCGGCGGTCGGCGAAAAGCATGCGCTTCCATAAAAAGGGAAGGCCCGGCTCCCTTGCGGGAACCGGGCCTCCTTAACCCTTCGAAGAAGCTGAAGAAGCTTACTTCGAGATCGCGCCAACCACGCCGGCGCCGACGGTGCGGCCGCCTTCGCGGATGGTGAAGCGCTGACCCGGATCCATCGCGATCGGGGCGATCAGCTTCACGCCCAGCTTCACGTTGTCGCCCGGCATGACCATCTCGGTTCCCTCGGGGAGGACGACTTCGCCGGTCACGTCGGTCGTGCGGAAGTAGAATTGCGGACGATAGTTCGCAAAGAACGGCGTGTGACGGCCGCCCTCGTCCTTCGACAGGACGTAGACTTCAGCGTCGAACTCGGTGTGCGGCTTGATCGAGCCGACCTTGGCCAGAACCTGGCCACGCTCGACTTCCTCACGGCCGACGCCGCGGATCAGCGCGCCGATATTGTCGCCCGCGCGGCCCTCGTCGAGCAGCTTGCGGAACATTTCGACGCCGGTGACGACGGTCTTCTTGGTGTCCTTGATGCCGACGATCTCGACTTCCTCGCCCACCTTGATGATGCCGGTCTCGACGCGGCCGGTGACGACCGTGCCGCGGCCCGAGATCGAGAACACGTCTTCGATCGGCATCATGAACGGCTTGTCGAGCGGACGCTCCGGCTCCGGGATCGACTCGTCGACCGCCGCCATCAGCGCCAGCACGGCATCCTTGCCGAGCTTGTCGTCCGAACCCGACAGAGCGGCCGTGGCCGAACCGCGGATGATCGGAATGTTGTCGCCGTCGAAGTCGCGCTTGGAGAGCTCTTCGCGGATTTCCATCTCGACGAGCTCGAGGATTTCCTCGTCCTCAACCAGATCGACCTTGTTCAGGAAGACGACCATGGTGGGCACGCCGACCTGCTTGGCGAGCAGGATGTGCTCCTTGGTCTGCGGCATCGGGCCGTCGGTGGCCGCCACGACCAGGATCGCGCCGTCCATCTGCGCCGCGCCGGTGATCATGTTCTTCACATAATCGGCGTGGCCCGGGCAATCGACGTGCGCATAGTGACGGCCTTCGGTCTCATATTCGACGTGCGCCGTCGAAATGGTGATGCCGCGCTCGCGCTCTTCCGGCGCCTTGTCGATGTTGGCGAAGTCGACCGCCGCGTTGCCCGCGACGTTCTCGGCCAGGATCTTGGTGATCGCCGCGGTCAGCGACGTCTTGCCATGGTCGACGTGACCGATGGTGCCGATGTTCAGGTGCGGCTTGTTCCGCTCAAACTTAGCTTTCGCCATTGTGTCCCTACCTTCTTGTCAAATTTTGATCGCGGCGCGCACCGCAAGCGGACGCGCCCTTAACGGCAATTTCCGGCTTACGCCAGCTTCGCCTTGACCTCCTCGGCCACGTTCGCAGGCACCTCGTCATAGTGCGAGAATTGCATGCTGTACTGCGCACGGCCCTGCGTGAACGAGCGAAGCTCATTGACGTAGCCGAACATGTTCGCAAGCGGCACCAGCGCCTCGACCGACTGGGCATTGCCCCGGCTGTCAGTGCCCTGAATCTGCCCGCGACGGCTGTTGATGTCGCCGATGACGTCGCCGAGATAATCTTCCGGCGTCACCACCTCAACCTTCATGATCGGCTCGAGCAGCTTGATGCCGGCCTTCTGGGCCACTTCACGCATCGCGCCACGCGCGCAGATCTCGAACGCCAGGGCCGACGAATCGACGTCGTGATACTTGCCGTCGATCAGTTGCACCTGGAAATCGATGATCGGGAAGCCGATCAGCGATCCGGTCTCGGCCGTCTCGCGCATGCCCTTCTCGACGGAGGGGATATATTCGCGCGGGATGTTGCCGCCCTTGATCTCGTCCAGGAAGACGAAGCCGGAGCCGCGCTCGCCCGGCGTGACCTTCACCTTCACTTCGCCGAACTGGCCGGAGCCGCCGGACTGCTTCTTGTGGGTGTAGGTCAGTTCGACCGGCTTCGCGAGATATTCGCGATACGCCACCTGCGGCGCGCCGACATTGGCCTCGACCTTGAACTCGCGCTTCATGCGGTCGACCAGGATCTCGAGGTGGAGCTCGCCCATCCCCTTGATGATGGTCTGGCCCGATTCGTGATCGGTCGAGACGCGGAACGAGGGATCCTCGGCGGCCAGGCGGTTGAGCGCGATGCCCATCTTCTCCTGGTCGGCCTTGGTCTTCGGTTCCACCGACAGCTCGATCACCGGCTCCGGGAATTCCATCCGCTCGAGGATGATCGGCGCCGACTTCGCGCAGAGCGTGTCGCCGGTCGTCGTTTCCTTCAGGCCCGCGAGCGCGACGATGTCGCCGGCATAGGCTTCCTCGATATCCTCACGGCTGTTCGCATGCATGAGCAGCATGCGGCCGATCTTCTCGTCCTTGTCCTTCACGCTGTTCAGGTAAGCGCCCTTGGAGAGCTTGCCCGAATAGATGCGCGCGAAGGTGAGCGAGCCGACGAAGGGATCGTTCATGATCTTGAACGCCAGCGCCGAGAAGGGCGCGTCGTCGGACGACGGGCGCGAATCCTCGGTCTCGCCGTCGAGCTTCACGCCCTTGATGGCGGGAACGTCGAGCGGGGAGGGGAGATAGTCGACGACCGCGTCGAGCAGGGGCTGCACGCCCTTGTTCTTGAACGCCGAACCAGTGACGACCGGAACGAACGCCATCGCCAGCGTACCCTTGCGGATCAGCTTCTTCAGCGTCGCGACGTCCGGCTCATTGCCTTCCAGATAGGCTTCCATCGCCGCATCGTCCTGCTCGACCGCAAGCTCGATCAGCTTTTCGCGCGCGGCGGCGGCCTTGTCCTTCAGCTCTTCGGGAATGTCCTGATATTCGAACTTCGCGCCCAGGCTCTCCTCGAGCCAGATGATCGCGCGCTGCTCGACCAGGTCGACCAGGCCCTTGAAGTCGCTCTCGATGCCGATCGGCAGATAGAGCACGGCCGGGGTCGCGCCCAGACGATCGATGATCGACTGCACACAATAGTCGAAGTTCGCGCCGGTACGGTCGAGCTTGTTGATGAAGCACATCCGCGGCACGCCATATTTGTCGGCCTGACGCCATACGGTCTCGGACTGCGGCTCCACGCCGGCAACGCCGTCGAAGCAGGCGACCGCGCCGTCGAGCACGCGCAGCGAACGCTCGACTTCGATGGTGAAGTCGACGTGGCCGGGCGTGTCGATGATGTTGATGCGGTGCTCGGGGCCCTTGCCCTCTTCGGCCTTCCACACGCAGGTGGTGGCAGCCGACGTGATCGTGATCCCGCGCTCCTGCTCCTGCTCCATCCAGTCCATCGTCGCCGTGCCTTCATGCACTTCGCCGATCTTGTAGGACTTGCCGGTATAATAGAGGATGCGCTCGGTCGTCGTCGTCTTGCCGGCGTCGATGTGCGCCATGATACCGATGTTGCGGTAGAGCTCGAGCGGATGGCTGCGGGCCATGATCGTCAGTTCCTTAGCGATGTGGGAGGCCCGGGCGGTCCGGACCTCCCATCATATAGGTATGAAAGTTACCAGCGGTAGTGGCTGAAGGCGCGGTTGGCTTCGGCCATGCGGTGCGTATCCTCGCGCTTCTTCACCGCGTTGCCGCGATTGTTCGAAGCGTCGAGCAGCTCGCCCGACAGACGGCCGGCCATGGTCTTTTCGCTGCGGGCGCGCGACGCGCTGATCAGCCAGCGGATGGCGAGCGCCTGGGCGCGCTCGGCGCGCACCTCGACCGGGACCTGGTAGGTAGCACCGCCGACGCGGCGGCTGCGGACCTCGATGCCCGGCTTCACATTGTTCAGCGCTTCATGAAAGACGCCGATCGGGTCCTTCTTGGCGCGTTCCTGGACGTTGTCGAGGGCGCCGTAGACGATGCTCTCGGCCACGGACTTCTTACCGTCCAGCATGATGTTGTTCATGAACTTGGAGAGCACGATATCGCCGAACTTGGGGTCCGGCAGAATCTCGCGCTTCTCGGGGCGGCGACGACGGGACATATCTGTATCCTTTGCTCTTCAGCCTGATCCGGACCGGAAAACCCAAAAAGGCGAACCGGCCGGGGCTTACTCGTCTGGTTATTTCGGGCGCTTGGCGCCGTACTTGGAACGGGACTGCTTGCGGTCCTTGACACCCTGGGTGTCGAGTACGCCGCGCAGCACGTGATAGCGCACACCCGGAAGGTCGCGCACACGGCCGCCGCGGATGAGCACCACCGAGTGCTCCTGCAGATTGTGGCCTTCACCCGGAATGTACGAAATGACTTCGCGCTGGTTGGTCAGGCGGACCTTGGCAACCTTGCGCAGCGCCGAGTTCGGCTTCTTCGGGGTGGTGGTGTAGACACGGGTGCAGACGCCGCGCTTCTGCGGGTTCTGTTCCATCGCAGGGACCTTGGATTTGGCCTTCTGCGGTTCGCGACCCTTGCGGATCAACTGGTTAATCGTGGGCATGAAGCCTTCACTTCCTTGTGAGTTACTCTGCCACGCCCGACAGCGAGCTTGCGAAAAGCAGAAGCGGCCCAAAAGGCTGCTCCAGCCCCCCAGGCCTTGCTCTCATGCGCGGCAGTGTTCAGCGCTAATTCGCTCAGGACGCACCAAGGGCATCCGAAGCGAGGCGCGCCTATAGCGCCGAGTCCCGAAAGGGTCAACGGCCCGCGCGATCAGCCTCTCTGCGCCAACCGACCGGTGCGCCCCAATTTGGGCGCCGGGGCGTAAACCGTCCCGAACCATCACGCGGCGTGCGCGAATAGGCTGCCCAAACGAGACGGTTTTGCGGCGGCCTTGCGAATGTTAGGAGCGCGTACCTTAGTGGGAGGGGTTCAGATGAAGTTGAAGCAGTTGCTTGTCGCCTTTTGCGCCGGTCTGGGAGTAGCAGCGGCCGGAGGCGCCGCCGTGTTAAGTCAGCCTGTGGAAACGCCACCCAGCCTCGTGATTTTCGAGGGCGAGGGCTTTGGCGGGACAAGCTGGACGATTACCCGCGACATCGCGAATCTCGATAGCATCGGTGCCAACGATTCCGCGCGCAGCATTCGCGTTCAGGGGCGTTGGGAAATCTGCATGGATGCGGGTTATGTCACCGACTGCCGCATCGTCGACGCGGACGTGACCGACCTCGGTGAGCACAACGGCTCCATGTCGTCGGCGCGTTATCTGGGTCCCGACCGACGGATGACAAACCGGACATCGACAGCACCGGCCATCGCCGGTCGACCCGCGCAGCCAGGCCAAACGCCCTCGCTCCCGGTTCGCCGTTCCTCGGTGCTGCCGAACACCGATTTGCCGGGTAACGACTATCGCTCGTTCGATCTTGCGCGGGGGCAGACGGTTGCGACCTGCCAGGCCGCCTGCGAGGGTGACAATCGGTGTGTTGCATGGACTTTCGTCGTGCCGGGTTCGACCGATCATGGGATATGCTATCTCAAGGATCGTGTGCCGGAAGCCGGCCCGGGAGAATGTTGTACCTCCGGCGTGATCGGAGCCTGATTTTGCTCGGGGCGTCCGTTGGGGCGCCCCGAACGGCTCGCTGCTAATCCTGATCCCGCTCCAGCAAGGGCAAAGCCAGCGAGCGGGTGAAGAGATGTTCGCCGGTCATCCAGTCCTGCCGGAGCAGCCGCTCGTCGCCAATATCGTCCTGCAGCCATTCGCGGATGATGCGCCGCAGCGTGCGCCGTTCCATGATGCCGCCGCCGGAATAGGTCATCACCGCCGCGGCGCCGATCCAGGGTGCGGTGGGGTGGCGATACTGGTCGATAAAGCGGGTGCCGTTGGTCAGCTCGACATAGGAATTCGACGGGAAGCTGTCGGTGGTTTCGGGCAGTCCCGTCACGGCGCGGCGAAAGGCGCGGGCCGCGCGCCCGTCCGGCTCGCCGCCCACCGCGCTCGCCACTGCCGCCATCGCGGCGAAGGAGACATTCTCGATGCGCCGCTCGTTATTCGGATAATCGGACCATTCGCCGCCATTTTCCGGGCCGCGATTGAGCCAGGTCACCGCCCGCGCGATCGCCGCATCGACTTGCGGCCGCAGCTCCGCTGGGACGACCCCGGCGTCGCGCGCCTCGACCAGGGCGATGGTCAGAACCGCGGTCGCGTGAGTCGCGGCATTACTGGCGTCGCGCGTCGCGGTGAAGCTGATCGGCCACCAGCCTTCAGGAGACTGGCCGGCGAGCAAGGTCCGCAGCAAGGGGGCGGGGACCGGCTGGCGATATTTGGCATAGACCATCACCACCCAGCCATTCCCGACCGTGTGCGGAATATCCTCCGTATAGAAACAGCCGCATTCCGGATTTTCCAGCCCGGCGAGATAGCGGAAGAACAAGGGCGCGATGCCGCGCGCCTCCTCGGGCGACGAACTGATCAATTGCGCGACGAGCCATACCCAGGAGGTGCCGACCGCCTGGCGATTGCTGGTGAGCGCTTCCTCCGCGCTGCGCACGACCCGGGCGCGGGCCAGCGCCTCGCCATTCCGCGCCGTTTCCACCCAGCCGGCGGGGACGGGCGGGCGGCTGGCGTCGAACAGGATCATCAGCGGCCGGAACTGCCAGATCGCGACCGCGAGCAGCACAGCGAGGGTGCCGCCCAACACCGCCGGACGGCGCCAGAAGGGCCGGGCGCGGCGCTTGCGGGCAGGCTTTTCCTCTGCGGGCGCAGCGGGATCGGCCGGCGCCGGCTCGGCATCGACCCGCGCCCGGACTTCCTCCAGCAACTTGGGCCAGCTGGCGGTAAGGCTTTTCTTCGTCCGCCCGACGTTCAGCGCCTGAACGAAAAACAGCCCCATCGGGAAATCGTCGGGCGTCAGTTCTTCGACCAGCACGGGCAGCAGCTTTGCCGTGTCGCGCCCGATCATCGCTTCGTGCCGGACGTTCGGAGAAGCGACGCTGTCCCGGCTCCACAGAACGATGACGCAGCGCGCCTGTTTCAGCTGGTTGCGGATCCAAGTGTCCCAATCGATCCCGGGCGGCGTCGCCTGATCCCAGAAGACGTCATAGCCTTCCTCGGCGAGCCCGGCCTGGATGCGCTCCGCAACCTCGCGATCCTTGCTCGAATAGGACAGGAAAATATCCGGCACGCCGTCCCCCGCTTGGCACGGGAACCTAGAGCGGTGTCGCCCGGATGGGAAGCGAAAGGACTATGGGGCGGGTGTCAGGTTCCGGATGCGGTCGGTGGCGGGCGGGGTGAGGCGGGGATTGGCTCGCAGCCAGGCTTCGAGCGCATCCACATCCATCGGCCCGCCGAGCGGATCGGTGCCGGCGGCCCAGGCCGTGAAATTGTCGCCGCCGGAGAGCAGGAAGGTCGGGGCGGCGATCCGAATCACCGTCTCGTCGGTGATAGGCGCGCCGTTCAGCCGCATGTCGAACACGCGCTGCCCGGCCGGGCGGCTGAGGTCGTAGGAATAAGTGAAGCCCGCCGACGGGTGCAGCATTTGCGGCCGCTCGACCGTGTTGGTGCCGCTATTCCATTGCTGCTCCAACACCGCCTTCAGCTGCGCGCCGGTGAGGCTGCGCAGCGCGATGACGTTGCCGAACGGCTGGACCGCATAGATCTGGCCATAGGTCACATTGCCATTGGCGGCGGGGACGAGATCGGCCCGTACGCCGCCATTGTTGACGAAGGCGATCTGGGCGCCGTTTGCGCGGGTCGCCGCCAATTGTCCGTCGGCGATCATGTTGCCGAGCACCGATTCGCCCGAGGGCGTGCTCTGGCGCACGGCCGGTCCGGCGAGGCTGCCGACGACGCGCTCGGCGAGCGGCTGGGCGGCGACGCGATAGCGCTCGACCAGTGCGGCGACGCGCGGTTCGGGAGTGTAGCGCGGGAAGCGGTCGGTCGGTTCGATCTGGCCGCGCGAGCCGCGATAGCCGTCGCCCTGCACGATATGCATGTCGGCGCTGCGGGCGGTGACGCCGCGCGCCGGATCGACGGTGAGCTTGATCTCGGTCAGCAAGGTACCCGCCGAACCCGCGCTGGTGACGAGGAAGCGCCGCGCCGGATCGATGGTCGAGAAGTCGCAATTGTAGGTCTGGTGGGTGTGGCCGGAGACGACGATGTCCACTTCGGGCGAGAGGCGACGGAGGATCTGCATCAGATCGCCGTCGACGCCGTCGCAGGTCTTGGCGCTGTACGGGCCTTCGAAGGTCAGGCCCTGATGGATCAGCAGGACGATCGCATCCGCGCCCTCCGCCTTGAGCCGGGGGACAAGGGCGTTCACCGTTTCCGCCTCATCCTCGAAGGTCAGACCGGCCACGCCCTCCGGCGTCACCAACGTCGGCGTTTCTTTCAGCGTCATGCCGATCACGCCGATCGCCACCTGATTGCGGCCGGTGCCGAAGCGGCGGATGCCGTAGGCCGGCAGTAGGGGGTTGCGGTCAGCATTCAGCACGTTGGCGGCGAGGAAGGCGAAGTCGGCGCCGCCGAATTCGCGATCGACCACGCACGGGTCGCGGGTCGCCAGCCGCTCGCAGCCGCCCCGGTCGAGGCGGAGCAATTCCGCGCTGCCCCGGTCGAATTCGTGATTGCCGACCGCGTTGAAATCGAGGCCCATCAGATTCATCGCGTGGATGGTCGGCTCGTCGAGGAAGAGCGAGGAGATGAGCGGCGAGGCGCCGACCAGATCGCCCGCCGCGACCGTCAGGCTGTTCGGGCTGCGGGCGCGGATCGCCTGGATGGCGGCGGCGAGATGGGCCGCGCCGCCGGCCGGGACCTGAACCTCGGGGCCATTCGCATCGGCCGGTGCGGTGATCGCGCGGCGCGGCGCCTCCAGATTGCCGTGGAAGTCGTTCAGCGCGATCAGGGTGACCTCGACCGGCGCGGGCGCGCGGCTCGCACTCCGATCCGCCGTCGTCGCGCAACCGGCCAGCGCCAGCGCGCCACACAGCATCAAACCCAATTTCCGCATCATCGACCTGCCCCGGATTCGCTGGCCCATCGGGTGCCATGCCAGCCGCGTCCTGTCACCCGCCGAAAAAATCTCGCCGGCGCGACCGAACCGTTTCGACTGCTTATGCCTCTAAAGTGGCAGAAAGGAGAAACGGCATGAACCAGGCGAGGCTCGATGAAGCGCGGGAAGGCGTGCTCGACCAGATGGAGGCGGGGAACAAGCAGGTGAAGATCGGCTTCGCCATCTTTGCGGTGCTGGAACTGGCGCTGCTGCTGGCCTGCGCATTCCTCGTGGAATGGGGTGACAGCACGCAGGTCATGCTGCTCGTCATCTTCATCCTCAGCTATTTGATGCTGGCGAATGGCTTTTTCATCCTCGCCGGTCACGTGACGCGCTCCACCGGCCGCATCCTGGCCGTGCTGGAAGCGCAGAGGGACGAACGGCGCTGACCGCCGAACGGCCTTCGCAAGCGGAACTGGCGCTCAATGTCGCGCTCGCCCAGAGTGGCGACCGGCGGGCGCTCGACCGGCTGCTGCGCGATCATCAGGACGCCCTGTTCCGCCACGCCCGGACGATCCTTGGCGACGAAGATGAAGCCCTGGATGTGATGCAGGCGAGCCTGCTGCTGATCGCCCGGCGGCTAACCACTCTGCACGATCCGCGCTGGTTCCGGGCCTGGGCCTATCGGATCGTGACCCGCGAAGCCGTGCGGGCAGCGAAGCGGCGCGGGCGGGAGCGGTTGTTGATCGATGACAATATTCCCGTGGAGGCTCTCGACGTGCAGGCGCCCGCGACAACGAACTTCCTCGCCAACTGTGGAGAGGCGATGGAGCGCCTGCCCCCGGCCACGGGCGTCGTCGCCCGGCTGCACTATCGGGAGGGCCTGACCTTGGTCGAAATTGCCGAGGCGCTGGAACTGCCGCTCGGCACGGTCAAGTCGCGGCTGGCTTATGCGCTGGTGCGGCTCCGGGAGGCGGTTGCCGGCAGCCGTCCGCTCCGGGCACGTGCACAGCTGCCGGAATGCCGGTCGCCTCGCTCATCGCCCTTGCCATCATCGCTTTCGCGGCGGGCTTTCATTTTCATTGGGCGTTCGGGGGACGGCGGGGATTCGGAATCTCGCTGCCGCAACGGCCGGACGGCACGCCGGTGATGAGCCACAGGCTGAAGCTCTGGCGGCCCGCGGCGTTCGGGATCGGGCTGGCCCTGCTGGTGCTCGGCTTCCTCGTGATTGCCCGTGCGCTGCGGTGGGGGACCGGCTTCCCGGCAGCCCTGATCGACTATGGCCTGATCGGGACGGGCGCGGTGTTCATCGCCCGCGCACTCGTCCCGAACCGCTATGTCGGCTTCTTCAAGACGCTACGCACCACGCGCTGGGCGCGCTGGGACACGCGGCTCTACAGTCCGTTGTTCCTGATCCTCGGCATCGCGCTGATCGCCGTCGGTCATTCCTAGACCTTGCTGAGTTTCTCCTTCGCCGTGGCCTTGTCGCGGAGGAGCTGCGCGACTTCGAAGCCGTTGCGTTCCAGTCCCTCGACGATCTTGGCCAGGCCTTCCGTGTCCGCCCAGAACATCGGGCCGCCGCGATAGACGGGCCAGCCATAGCCGTAGACCCAGACGACATCGATGTCGGACGCGCGCTGGGCGAAGCCGCCCTCGAGGATCAGGGCGCCTTCGTTCACCATCGTGTAGAGGGTGCGCTCGACGATTTCCTGCTCGCTCACTTCGCGGGCGGTCACGCCGGCCTTCGCGCGGAAATCCTCGATGATGTTCTGCACGACGGGGGAGGGGGAGGGACGGCGCTTCTCGTCATAATCGTAGAAGCCGGCGCCCTTCTTCTGGCCCCAGCGGTCGACCGCACAGAGCGCGTCGCGGATATTTTCGATCCGGTTCGGGTCGCGGTGCCAGCCAATGTCGACGCCGGCCAGGTCGGACATCTGGAACGGGCCCATCGGCATGCCGAAATCGACATGGACCTTGTCGATCTGCGCCGGGGTCGCGCCCTCCAGCAGCAGCTTCATCGCCTCCATCTGGCGCGGGATCAGCATGCGGTTGCCGATGAAGCCGTAACAGACGCCCGCGACGACGGCGACTTTCTTGATCTTCTTGGCGAGTTGCATCGCGGTGACGAGAACGTCCGGCGCCGTCTTCGCGCCGCGCACGACTTCAAGGAGCTTCATCACGTTGGCGGGCGAGAAGAAGTGGAGGCCGACGACGTCCTGCGGGCGGGAGGTGCTGGCGGCGATCTCGTCAATGTCGAGATAGGAGGTGTTGGAAGCGAGGATCGCGCCCGGCTTGCAGATGCCGTCCAGCTTGCCGAAAATCTCCTTCTTCACGTCCATATTCTCGAACACCGCCTCGATCACGAGATCGCAATCGGCGAGGTCTTCGAGCTTGAGGGTGGGTGTCAGGAGGCCCATCGCCTGTCCGACCTGCGCTTCGGTCATGCGGCCCTTGGCGGCGGTGGCCTGGTAATTCTTCAGCATGATGCCGGTGCCGCGATCGAGCGCGTCCTGCTGCATCTCGACGATGGTGACGGGGATGCCGGCGGAGAGGAAGTTCATCGAAATGCCGCCGCCCATCGTGCCGGCGCCGATGACGCCGACCTTCTTGATCTCGCGCGGCGCGGTGCCCTCGGGAACACCATCGATCTTCGCGGCCTTGCGCTCGGAGAAGAAGAAATATTGCTGCGCCTTGGCCTGGGTGCCGCTCATTAGCTCCATGAACATCTGGCGCTCGGCCAGCACACCCTCGGCATAAGGCTTGGCGACGGCGGCCTCGATGCAGCGGATGTTATATTCGGGCGCGTCGAAGCCGCGGAACTTGCGGGCATTGGCCTTGCGGAATTCGTCGAAGAGGCCGGGATTGTCGCGCGCCTCGGCCAACTTCTCGTCGCGCTCGGAGGATTTGGCGAGGGGGCGATTGTCCTTTACTTCCTCGGCGAAGGCGACGGCATGGGGGAGGAGGTCGCCCTCGATCAGGCGATCGACCAGGCCGACATCATAGGCTTCCTGCGCGCCGATCGGATTGCCGGTGGAGGCCATTTCCAGCGCCTTGCCGACACCGGCGACGCGGGGCAGCCGCTGCGTTCCGCCCGCGCCGGGGAGGAGGCCGAGCTTGACCTCGGGCACGCCGAGCTTCGCGGACGGCACGGCGACGCGATAGTGGCTGGCGAGCGCGACCTCGAGGCCACCGCCGAGCGCGGTGCCGTGGATAGCGGCGACCACCGGCTTGGTGCAATTCTCGATGATGTCCACGACCTGTGGCAGGGCCGGATATTCGAACGATTTGGGCGTGCCGAATTCGCTGATGTCGGCGCCGGCAAAGAAGGTCTGGCCCTCGCCGATGATCACCACCGCCTTGACGCTGTCGTCGCCATTCGCTTCCTCGATGCCTTTCACCAGCCCATCGCGGACGGCGTGGCCGAGGGCGTTCACGGGCGGGTTGTTGGAGGTGATGACGAGGACGTCGCCGTGGCGGCTGGTGGTGATCGGGCTCATGTTCGACTCCGGATTGCAGGCCTGGGCGAGTGGCCCAGCTTTACGTAAACGTCAACCTGAGGAATCTTTGCCCGAGCGGGGCGGGCACCCGATCGCAGGCCTAGGACGGAAAGTTCACAACTTTCACACGGAATCACGGGGGGTCTTCTCCCCGGAATCGCGGATGCCGCGTTTGACGCCTTGCCAGAAGGCCGCCGCCTCCTCGCGCGTGGCGAATTCGGGCCGGTCGTCGGCGGCCGCCGGCGGCGTGGGGTTCGGGGGAACAAGCGCGCTCATCGGTCGACGCTTCGGGGGCGATGAAGTTCCTGCTATGTTCCATCTGGCAGGGTGAAACATAAGAGAGGCGAGTAGGAAAGTTTTTTGTGAGTAGGTTCTTGGGTGTGTCTGGAACATCTGCTTTCGATCCGTCTCAGGCATTTTTTCTGATGGTCGCGTGACAACCCGATTGGGTTTTCCTAAGTCGGTCCGGCCGAGAATAGAGTAGCAGGATGGTAGCCCCTGCGCCCGCATGTCGGGTTCTTCCCTGCCACGGCGTCACCTGATCGAGAGGGTAGGCGCTTGACCATCGGGCCGACGCTCCCTCCGAGCCTAAGGAGCGTTTCATGCAGTATCTCTATCTTGCGATTGCCATCATTGGTGAAGTGTTCGCGACATCGTTCCTCCGCCAGACAGAGGGTTTCACGAAGCTCGGCCCGACAGTGATCGCCCTCGGTGGCTATCTAGTCACATTCTATTTTCTTGCGCTGGCATTGCGGACCATCCCGACCGGTGTCGCTTACGCGATCTGGGCAGGCTTAGGCGTAGTGTTGGTTGCGGGTGTTGCATGGCTGATCCAAGGCCAGAAGCTCGATACCGCCGCTATGATCGGCATGGGCTTCATCGTCGTGGGCGTGGTCATTATGAACGGCTTTTCCAGCTCGGTGTCGCATTGAGCGAACATCCACTTTCGACCCTTAGCGGCCGTCCGGGCGGAAACGGATTGGGAGTTCAGGCCGCCGTCTGCCCATAGGCCAGTTTCCGGAACGGGTGGCTCGCGGAGAGGCCGCCGTCCACCACCATGGCGTGTCCGTTAACGTAGCTGCTCTCGTCCGAGGCGAGGAAGAGGGCGGCCTTGGCGATCTCGTCGGGCTCGCCGCCGCGCTGGAGGGGGTTGAGCTGGCCGATGCTGGCGCCGCGGCCCTTGTCGCGGGCCCATTGGTAGATGGGGGCGGTCATGCCGGTTTCGATCAGGCCGGGGCAGATGGCGTTGACGCGCACGTTCGAGCCGACGAGCTGCGCCGCGGCGGTCTCGACCAGGCTGATCACGCCGGCCTTGGAGGCGCTGTAGGCCGGGCCGCCGGCGCCTGCGCGGAGGCCCGCGACGCTGGCGGTGCAGATGATCGAGCCGCCGCCGCGCTCCTTGATCGCCGGGGCGGCATGCTTCACCGCGAGCCAGGGGCCGATCAGGTTGACGCGGAGGATCTCCTGCCAGTCCTCCGGGGTCTGCTCGAAGATACCCTTCAAGCCGCCGGAAATGCCGGCATTGGCGAACATGATGTCGAGGCCGCCGAAATGCTCCTCAGCCTGACGGACGAGGCGGCGGATGCTGTCCTCGTCGCCCGCATCGGCGGCGTAGCCGCGGGCGTTGGCGCCGATCGCCTCGGCGGTCTCGTCGGCATTGTCGAGGTCGGCGAGGATGAGTTTGGCGCCCTCGGCGGCGAAGAGCATGGCGGCGGCGCGGCCGATGCCGGAGCCGGCGCCGGTGACGATGGCGACTTTGTCTTTCAGGCGCATATCATTCCCTCCCGTCATTGCGAGGAGCGGAGCGACGAAGCAATCCAGTGCCCCGGCCTCGCAGGATGGATTGCTTCGCTACGCTCGCAATGACGGTGGGTGGGGGACGGGTCACAACCCCGCTCCGGTGGTGCTGCCGCCGTCCACGACGATGGTCTGGCCGGTCATGAAGGTGGAGGCGGGCGAGGCGAGGAACACCGCCGCGCCGGCAATCTCGTGCGGCTCGCCGATGCGCCGCATCGGGGTGTGGCGGGTGACGGCCTTCAGCGTGTCGGGATTTTCCCAGAGCGCCTTGGCGAAATCGGTGCGGACCAGGCCGGGGGCGATGCAGTTTACGCGCACGCCCTGCGGCCCGAATTCGGCGGCGAGATTGCGGGCGAGCTGGAAATCCGCGGCCTTGGAGATGTTGTAGGCGCCGATCGTCGCGGAGGAGGTCAGGCCGCCGATCGAGCTGACGATGATGATCGAGCCTTCGCCGCGCTCCAGCATTTCGGGCGCGACCATCTGAATCAGCCAGTGATTGGCGATGACATTGTTGTCGAGGATCTTGCGGAACTGATCGTCGCTGATCCCGGCCATCGGGCCGTAATAGGGGTTGGAGGCGGCGTTGCAGACGAGGATGTCGATGCGGCCGAGCTGGCGGCGGGTTTCGTCGACCAGTTCCCGCAGCGCTTCCTTCGACGAGATGCTGGCCGGGACGACGATGGCGGCGCCGGGATGGTTCGCGTTGATCGCGTCGGCGACGTCCTGGCAGGCCTCGGCCTTGCGGGAGGAAATCACCACCTTCGCGCCCTGATCCGCCAAGGCTTCGGCGATGGCGCGGCCGATGCCGCGGCTGGAGCCGGTGATGATGGCGACTTTGCCGGTGAGATCGAAGAGAGACATCTAGAATCCTCCCCGGAACGGGGAGGTGGCAGCGCGACGCGCTGACGGAGGGGACCCGCCTCTCCACATTCCGTTTTCTTGATGGGTGGGACCCCTCCACCACTCGCCTGTGGCGAGCGGTCCCCCTCCCCGTTCCGGGGAGGATTTACGAGGCATGCCGCGCATATTCCAGCTTGGCGATCGCCCGGGCGTGGACTTCGTCGGGGCCGTCCGCCAGCCGGAGCGTGCGGATGCCGGCATAGCTGTAGGCGAGGTCGAAATCCTGGCTGACGCCGGCGCCGCCATGCGCCTGGATCGCGTCGTCGATGATGCGCAGGGCCATGTTCGGCGCGCGCACCTTGATCATCGCGATTTCGAGCGCGGCGGCCTTGTTGCCGGCCTTGTCCATGACGTCGGCGGCTTTCAAACAAAGGAGCCGCGAGGCTTCGATGTCGATGCGGGCGCGGGCGATGCGTTCTTCCCAGACGCTGTGGGCGGAGAGCGGCTTGCCGAAGGCGATGCGGCTTTGCAGGCGCTTCACCATGGCCGCAAGCGCCTCCTCGGCCGCGCCGATCGTGCGCATGCAATGGTGGATGCGGCCGGGGCCGAGGCGGCCCTGCGCGATCTCGAAGCCGCGGCCTTCGCCGAGCAGGAGATTCGAGGCGGGGACGCGCACGTCCTTCAGTTCGATCTCCATATGGCCGTGCGGGGCGTCGTCATAGCCGAAGACGGTGAGGGCGCGTTCGACGGTGATGCCCGGGGCGTCGATGGGGACCAGGATCATCGACTGCTGTTGGTGCTTCTGCGCGCCGAAGTCGGTCTTGCCCATCAGGATCGCGACCTTGCAGCGCGGATCGCCCGCGCCGGACGACCACCATTTGCGGCCGTTGATGACATAATCATCGCCGTCGCGGTCGATCCGGCATTCGATGTTGGTCGCGTCCGACGAGGCGACTGCCGGCTCGGTCATCAGGAAGGCGGAGCGGATCTCGCCATTCATCAGCGGGCGGAGCCATTGTTCCTTCTGCTCGCGCGTGCCGTAGCGGTGGAACACCTCCATATTGCCGGTGTCGGGGGCCGAGCAGTTGAACACTTCGCTCGACCACAGGATGCGGCCCATCTCCTCGGCGCAGAGGGCATATTCGAGGTTGGAGAGCTGGGTGCCCTCGAACTGGAAGCTCTCGTCCACATGCTTGAGCGCGTGGCCCGGCGGCATGAAGAGGTTCCACAGGCCGGCGGCCTTTGCCTTGGGCTTCAATTCCTCGATCACCGGCACCGGCTGCCAGCGGTCGCCCTCGGCGACCTGCGCCTTGTAATCGGCCTTGCGCGGGCGAATGTGCGTTTCGATGAAGTCGCGGACGCGGTCGCGATAATGCGCTTCGCGTTCGGTGAGAGAAAAGTCCAAGCCGCGTCTCCCGTCTGCTTTACGTTCACGTAAACCTGAGGGCTGCGCTAGCCCGATCCGATTGTGCAAACAAGGGGCGGTTTGGCGGCATCCTCGCGCGATTTGGCTGATGCAATCGCGCGCGGGGCTTGATAACTCACGGCGCAGGGAGAGTTTCATGAAGCGCCGCCTGCCGCCCCTATTGATCGCGCCGCTCCTGCTGGCCGGCTGCGCGACAGGCTATGCGTCCGACTGGTTCCGCGACGAACCCGGCATCATCCGGCCGCAATTGCTGCGCTACGGGCTCGATGTCGAACAGAGCCAGTGCGTCAGCGCCGCGCTCGGCGGGAGCCTGTCCAAGGTCGAGGTGCGGCGGCTGCAGGAAGTGGCGGCGTCGGTCCGGCCGGCCAACGAGGCGCAGCTCAACATCGGCAATTTGCAGGCGATCGCCGGCTCGGCGGGCGGCGGAGCCCGGGCGGCGCTGGATACCGCGATCGGCGCGTGCAATTTGCAGGTGGCCGCGGCGGTACCGACTGTAGCCACACCGGCGGCGCCGACGGCCGGCGCCGCGCCGGTGACGATGAGCGGCAACATTCCGGTCGACATGACGCCGGTCACGCCGTCCGTGCCCGCGGCGACCGCGACGTGGCTCAATCTCGGCTCGGCCGAATCGGGCCAGTCGATTGGCATCGACGCGCGCAGCATCGAGCAGGAGGGGACGACCCGCATCGCCTGGTTCCGGATGACCGATCCCGACAGCGGCGCGGCGACCAACAATATGTACCGGCTGCGGATCGACTGCCAGGCGCGCACCATCCAGCCGCTGGCGCTGCGCCAGACCGACGCGGCGGGGGCGGAGATTTCGTTCCGCCAATATACCCCGGCCGAAGCGGTCGCAGGCCCGGCCGAAGCGGGCACGGTGCTGGAGATTGCGTTTCTTTCGATGTGTACTTGACTCTCTTCGGAACCCGCCTTGCCTGAGCTTGTCGAAGGCCTGTCCTTCTTTGGAGCCGGGGAGAGGAAGGGCAGGGCTTCGACAAGCTCAGCCAGGACGGGGTTGGGGATCGGACAGATTGACTCGGGCCTTTCGTCACGGCACCTGACGTTTACGTAAGGGAGAGCCGCCAGTGACCGACCTCGAGACGTTCCGCGCCGAGACGCGCGCCTGGCTGGAGGCGAATTGCCCGGCCGAAATGCGCGAGCCGATGCGCGACGAGAGCGATGCCTGCTGGGGCGGACGCAATCCCGAATATAAGAATGATGCGCAGAAGCTCTGGATGGAGCGGATGGCCGAACGCGGCTGGACGGTGCCGGACTGGCCCAAGGAATATGGCGGCGGGGGGCTTTCGCCGGCCGAGACGAAGATCCTCAAGCAGGAAATGGCCCGCATCGGCGCACGCAATCCGCTGATGAGCTTCGGCATCTCGATGCTCGGTCCGGCTTTGCTGAAATATGGCAATGAGGCGCAGAAGAAGCGCTTCCTGACCGAGATTGCGCGCGGCGAGATACGCTGGTGCCAGGGTTATTCGGAGCCGGGCGCGGGGTCGGACCTCGCCGGTTTGCAGACCTCGGCGGAGGATAAAGGCGACCATTTCCTGGTCAACGGTCAGAAGGTCTGGACCTCCTATGCCGACAAGGCGGACTGGATTTTCTGCCTCGTTCGCACGTCGAAAGAGAGCAAGCATAACGGCATCAGCTTCCTGCTGTTCGACATGGCCAGTCCGGGCGTGTCGACCAAGCCGATCCTGCTGATCTCCGGCTACTCGCCGTTCTGCGAGACCTTCTTCGACGATGTGCAGGTGCCGAAGGATCAGCTGGTCGGGGAGCTCAACAAGGGCTGGGACGTCGCCAAATATCTGCTCGGTCACGAGCGCGAGATGATCAGCGGCATGGGCCTCGGCCATGGCAGCGTCACGCTGGGCGACAAGGCGAAGAATGCGCTGGCGGACGATCCGTTGCTGCGCGCGGACGTGGCGCGGTTCGATGTTGATGCGTTGGCGTTCAAGGCGATGAGCGAGCGGTTCATCGATGAGCTGAAGGCCGGACGCGCGCATCCGGCCCAGCCGAGCATGATGAAATATGCGGGTACCGAGCTGAACAAGCGGCGCCACGAACTGGTGATGGCAGCCGGCGGATCGGCGGCGCTGGAATGGGAAAGCGAAGCCTCGCGCGGCGGCAAGGATGCCCGCGAATGGCTGCGCACCAAGGCCAATTCGATCGAGGGCGGCACCAGCGAAGTGCAGCTGAACATTGTGGCGAAACGGATTTTGGGACTGCCGGGCGCCTAGCTCCCTCTCCCCGGCGGGGAGAGGGCTGGGGTGAGGGGGCTCGGCGTCAGAGGGATGCACCGGCCGCCGTACCCCCTCACCAACTTCGCCTAGGCGGCAGAGCCGCCAAGGCTTCGTATCCTCTCCCCGCCGGGGACAGGGAAAAGGAAGAGACGGATGCCGCTTTATCTCACAGACGATCAGGCGATGCTGCGCGATACGGCGCGCGAGTTCATGGCCGAGCAGGGCGCGATCAAGACGCAGCTGCGCCACTGGCGCGACATTTCCTGCAAGGACGGTTTCGGGCATGGGCTGTGGAAGCAGTTCGCCGAGATGGGCTTCACCGGCATTCTCGTGTCGGAAGCGGAGGGCGGGCTCGGGCTCGGCCATGTCGAGGCGGGGATCGTGCTGGAGGAGATCGGGCGCAATCTGACGCCGTCGCCCTTCCTGGTGAGCGCGGTGGCTTTCGTGGAAGCGGTGAAGGGCAAGGCGGCGGGCGAGCGCTGGTTGCCGGGCATCCTGAGCGGGGACACGGTCGCGGCGGTGGCGCTGGACGAGGGCCGCAAGCACCGGCCGGAGCAGATCGAGATGCGGGCAGAGCGCTCGGGCAACGGCTTCATGCTGAGCGGCGAGAAGAGCTTCGTGGTGCAGGGCGGATCGGCCGACGTGATTCTGGTCGCGGCGCGCACCGGCGGTGCGGCTGGCGAGACTGACGGGCTGACTTTGTTCGCGGTCGAGAAGGATGCCGCCGGACTCTCGGCCGCGAGCGAGCGTACGCTGGACAGCGCGATGGCGGCCCGGCTGAGTTTCGATAAGGTCGCGGTCGACGCCGATGCCGTCGTCGGCGAAGTCGATCAGGGCTGGGCGGTGCTGACGCAATTGCTTGGCGCGGGTCGCGCGGGCGCGGCGGCGGAGATGGTCGGCGTCGCTTCGGGCGCCATGGACCTGACGGTCGATTATCTGAAGCAGCGCAGCCAGTTCGGCGTGCCGATCGGCAGCTTCCAGTCGCTCCAGCATCGCGCCGCGCATCTGTACGGCGAACTGGAAATCGCGCGCGCCGCGACTTTGAAGGCCCAGCAGCTTCTGGACGAAGGTTCGGACGAAGCGGAACTGATGGTCTCCGTCGCCAAGGCCAAGGCCGGGCAGGCGGCGCGCCTATCGGTGCAGGAAGGCGTGCAGATGCATGGCGGCATCGGCATGACCGACGAGCATGATATCGGCCTCTACATGAAGCGCGACCGGGCGCTGGACGAGCTGTGGGGCGATGCCAACTACCACATTGACCGCGTGGCGCGGCTGACGGGTTATTGAGCAAAGATCCTCCCCTGCTTTTGCAGGGGAGGGGGACCATGCGTAGCATGGTGGAGGGGCGGCGGCGGAGCCGCCGTTCTTCGCCGCAAGAGTTCCGCGCTTCGCGCGGCCCCTTCACCGTCTTCGACGGTCCCGGTCCCCTCGAAAACGAGGGGCGGAATGAGGTCAGGCTCGTTTCACCAGCAGATTGAGTTGCGCCGAGGCGATCGGCTTTTCGCGATCGTCCTGCCAGGCATGGGCTTCGACATTGGCGACGCGGCCGCCGAGCCTCGTCACGACCGCGCCCGCGAACGTGTCGCGGTCCGTGCCGCCGCGCATGAAATTGACGGACAGGTTGACCGGCTTGATCGTGCCCCCTTCGCCGAGCGCGCGCAGCACCGCGCCGATCGCCGCGATCTCCAGCAGGCCGGCAATCGCGCCGCCATGGAGATAGCCGGGGCGGCCCAGCACGACGTCGCCGAAGGGCAGGCGGTACAGATGTTCGCCATCCTGCTCGAACGGTTCGATGCCGAGGGTGACGGCGTAAGGCGGCATTTCACGCATGCCGCCGCCTAGCCTTGGGGCACGTCCCCGGCAACGTCTCCCGCAATGGTGGCCCGGCGGGCGCGCAGCCGTTTTGCGGCCCAGCGGCCGAGCAGGGGCATGAGGCTGAGCAGGAAGAGCGAGCCGAGCAGGCGGACGGAGAGAATGTCGGATGGCGTCTCCACCATCGCCAGCGCCGTCCCGGCATTGGTGTAGATGAAGGTCGCCGGCAGGATCCCGAAAAGGCTGGTGAGCGCGAATTTCCAGAGCTTCATGCAGGTCAGCCCCATCCCGAGGTTGATCAGGAAGAAGGGCACGAGCGGGTTCAGGCGCATTGCCAGCAGGAAGACGACGCCTTCCTGCTCGACCCCCCGGTTGATCGCCGCGAACCGGTCGTGGAAGCGGCGCTCCAGCCGGGTGCGGGCGAGATAGCGGGCGGTGAGGAAGCCGATCGTCGCGGCGCTCAAGGTCGCGAACAGCGCGAAGACGAAGCCGCCGGCCAGCCCGAAGATCGCCCCCGCCGCCATCTTGAAGATGGACGCGCCCGGCGAGAAGGTCGTGAGCACGGCGAAGGCGAGGAAATAGAGACTGCAGAAGGCGATCGGCCGTTCCGCGACCAGGGTCCGCAATTCCTCGCGCCGCTGCTTCAATTCCTCCAGCGTTACGACATTGCTGAGGATCGTGATCGCGATCCCCGCCGCGGCCAGCGCGAGCAGGGTCAGCAACAGGGTGCGGCGCGTTCCGGGGCTCATCGGCGGACAGCATTAGGCGGGGTGGCGGCTCGCCACAATCGACGCCGCAGTGACGATGTTACTCCCGGAGCCGCTGTGTCGGCCCCAGCGCCGCGCGGCGCACTTCAGCCGCGGTGAAGGGCAGGCGGTGCCAGCGTTTCTCGCTGAAGGCCCGGGTCTGGTCGCTGCTGTGCGGGGAGGCGGGGTCGGTGGATTGGGAATAGCTGAGCAAAGCGTCGGCGACCGGGCCTGAGGGCTCGAAGCTCACGACCTGTACGTAGCTGCTGCCATGGACCGGCACGAGGCCCTCGGGCGTCACGCGGGTCTGCATCATGTTGAGGATGCCGGCGATGTGCGGGCCGCCATGGATCGGGATGCGCGCATCACCGCGCGGGGCGGCCTGAACCTGGCCCAAAGGTGCGTCGAGCGGGATACCGGCGGTGCTCAGTTCGCCGACGGCGGCGACGAGGGCGCGTTTGACCGGCTCGGCGGCCGCATCGCTCAGCCCGGCGGGCGTGGCGACCGGGTTGGCGGGGTCGAAAGGCTGGAGGTTGGCAGCATTGCCGCCGAGGTGGCGGAGCAAGGAGAAGAAGAGAATTGCGCCACGGCTGTCGAGATCGGCCTTGCGGTCCCACGCGCGCAGTACATCGCAAGGCGCGCGCAGGGCCGGGTCGGTCTCGCAGATCGCGAGGATGCCGGGGAGCAGCCGCTCCGCCGCCATGCTGCGATTGGCAAAGACGAGGTCACGGGCGCGGGCCTGCGTCATCCGGCCCTCGGCCAGCGAGCGCTGGATTTCGAGGATGCCGGACTGGGTGCGGAACGACGGGCGGGTGTTGACCGGGCCGACGAGCGGCGAGGCGGCAGGCAAAGGCGCGGCGGGATTGCTCAGCCAATAGCTGTCATTGCTGTTCTGCACCCAGTCGCGACGCTCCAGCACGGGCAAGCGGGAAATGGGGGTGAGGCCGGGCACCGGCGAGGACGGGTCGCGGTTCCAGTCGCAATCGCTCTTCGAGCCGTCCAGCACATAGATGCGCTGGCTGGCGGCGATGGCGGAGACGGGTGTCGCGCAGCGTTCGAGCCGCGCCGCGTCCACGTCCGGCACCGGCGTCACGTCGGCATAGATCGCGTCGCCATGCCGGTCGGCGGCGATGGTGTTGGTGAAGCCGATGCCGAGGGTGCGCCCGGCAATGTCGCGCAATTCGCCTACATTGCGGGCGCGCCCGAAAGCGAGCCAGGCGTCGGTGCCGCGGAAATTGTAGAGGTTCGCGTCGCGCCAGGCGAAGGCCCGCTCGTTCGTCCAGCCCAGCCCCATTTGCGGCGCGGCGACGACCGGACCGTAGCGGGTGGCATAAACGGTGCGCGTGACCGGGGCCGCGTCCTTGACCTGGATCGTGATCTCGCGCCGCTCCATCGGCACGCTCTGGCCGTCGACCAGATAGGCGGTGGGATTGGCGGGATCGAGCTTCAGCTCGAACAGGGTGTTGTGGCGGGCGGTGGAGACGGTGTGGGTCCAGGCGACGTCGCGATTGTAACCGATCGCCACGAACGGTGCGACGACGAGGCCGGCGCCCATCACGTCGAGGCGGCCGGGGATGGTGAGGTGCATCTGCCGGAAGCGGTTCGGCCCTTCCCACGGATAATGCGGATTGCCGACGAGCAGCCCGCGCCGGTTCGCGGTCGCATCCGCGCCGAAGGCCCAGCCATTGCTGCCCAAAGCGGTTTCAGGATTCTCGACCGGAAGACCGACGGCGGTCGCTGACGGCACGGCGGCTTGCGGCGGCGCGGCGGCGGCGACCTGACGCAGGAAGGTGGGCGCGAGCAGCCCGCCCTGCAGGATCAGCAAGGCATCGTCGGCGCTCATCGGGCGGACCCAGACCTGTCCGCCGCAGGGCTCCGGCAGGCGCGCGGCAGCGTCGCGGAGGTAGCGGTTATAGCCGGCCGCGAAGCCGGTGATCAGCGCCCGTCCGTCCGCCGAGGTGCCGGCGAAACTGCGGCGCAGCGCCGCCTGATCGCCGGTGACGCGATAATAGATGTCGCTTTCGACATTGGTCGTCTGATCGCCCGCCGCGACCGGTCCCGCGCCGAAATGTTGCGCCCGTTCGCCGCGCACGGTGACGATCTGCTCGGCGATGATGCACAGATTGTCCTCGGCGGCGGTATAGCCCGCGCCATAGCCCAGCCCGGCATGATCGCGGGCATTGATGTGCGGGATGCCGTAGGTCGTGCGGGTGATGCTGACGTCGTAGCGCGGGCGCTGCTGCTGGGCCTGAGCGGGGAAAGCGGCGGCGGCCGCCAGGACGACAAAAACCGCGCGACCCACCATCATCCGCTCCCCACCCTTTTCCGGGAGAACAGACCATCGGCCCGCATGGATTGCAAGGCGTCAGTCGAGGCCGACGATTCCCACGACCGCATCCAGCGCGGCCGCCACGGCTTCGTCCGGACTCATCTCGCTGGTGTCGATCACGATCGCATCTTCGGCCTGCCGCAGCGGCGCGGCGCTGCGCCCGGCGTCGCGCTCGTCGCGGGCGTGGATGTCCGCGAGGACATCCTCATAATGAACGTTCATGCCCATCATCTTCAATTCCTCGAAGCGGCGGCGGGCGCGCACTTGCGGGGCGGCGGTGACGAACAATTTCACCCGCGCTTCCGGGGCGATCACCGTGCCGATGTCGCGCCCGTCCAGCACCGCGCCACCTTCCTGGGCGGCGAAGGCGCGTTGCCGTTCGAACAAGGCGTCGCGGACCATCGGATAGGTCGAGATGCGCGAGGCGATGCCGCCCACCGCCTCGCTCTTCAGCTGCGGATCGGAAAAGTCGATCTGGGCTATGTCGCAGGCGCGGGCGGCGGAAAATTCGCTGTCCGGATCGCCGTCCGTCTCCAGCAGGTTCAGCGCGACGGCCCGGTAGAGCAGGCCCGTATCCATGTGCGGCAGGCCGTAATGCGCGGCCAGCGCCTTGGCGATCGTGCCCTTGCCGCTCGCGGCAGGACCGTCGACCGCGATGATCATTTGTTTGTCCCGCTCGCGCGGGAACGGCACCGGCCCTCTCCCCCACCCGGCCTCCCAACAGCATATCCTGGAATGGGAGGCCGGGTGGGGGAGAGGGCCGGTGCCGAAGTGGCCGAACAAATACGCATCGCGGGCTTTTGACAGCGCCCCAAGCGTGTGGCAAGGCGCGCGCCGATTTGAGGGCGCTTGCCGCCCGCTTCACGAAATCACGGAGAATTTTCACCCATGGTGAAGGCTGAATGGGGCACCAAGCGCACCTGCCCCAAGTGTGCGACCCGCTTTTACGATCTCGGCAAGGAAGATCCGGTCACCTGCATTTCCTGCGGCGTGAACTGGTTCCCGGAGCCCGTGCTGAAGTCCAAGCAGCAGCCCATGTCCTATGAGGCCGCCAAGGCCGAGAAGGCCGCCGCGGAGAAGGAAGACAGCGATCTGGCCGCCGACGAGATGGAGGATCTGCCGGACGAGGAAGCCGAGCAGAATCCGGACGACGAGGTCGATCTGGGCGGCGATGACGACATTGGCGTCTCCGGCGCGGAAAAAGACGACGAAGAGCGTTGAAATCAGGGGCGGACTGGTCTTGCGCCAGCCGTTCTCCTGACCTAAATGCCCGCTTCCGGTCCTCCCAGGGACCGGCGCGACAAGGTGTGGGGCCTTAGCTCAGCTGGGAGAGCGCTACAATGGCATTGTAGAGGTCAGCGGTTCGATCCCGCTAGGCTCCACCAACCTTAACTCCCTGAAAAATAATATCTTTTTCTGGCATCGGTTGCGATCGATGCTGGCTGCTGCTCCGGTAACGCCACGGCAAAAATGCGCCGGTGGTCAGGGCTTTGATCTCGTCGAGGATTGTTTTCAGCGCGGCTAGCGCCTCAATGCGTTGATGATCGCAGCGATGGCGACGAAGATCAAAGCGCCGCCGCCCACCGATCCGAGCATATAGCCGATCATGAATGCCGCATCCTCGCGCGGCCAGCGGTCGAGCAGGGTCAGGCGGACGATCAGGATAATCGGAGAGATGACAGCGCCCCACAGGGCCGCGCGCTTCAGGCTGATCTGTTTGGTCATGGCAGGCAATTAGCCGCTCGTGCGGCCGCCTGCATACCCGCTGGTTATATCGCGCGCGGCAAAAGATGGGGGCCAAGCCGTTCGGGCGGCGGCATTTTTGCGGCGTCCATGCAAAACGCAGCACAACAGCAATCCGCGGACGATGCCGTCACGCGCTACCGGCGCGACGGCTATGCGATCATTCGCGGGCTGTTCGCGCCGGACGAGGTCGCGGCGATCGGGGCGTCGGTGGACCGGCTCCATGCCGAGGCGGTCGCGCACGGGCGCAGCTTCCGGCACGGTAATCTGTTCTATCGTATGGCGGCGGGCGAGGGTGGCGCCGCGCCGGTCGTGCAGATGGTGCAATGGCCGTCCTATCACATGCCGGAGCTGGACGCGGTGCGGCGCGACCCGCGCTGGGCGGCCCTGCTCGCGCCTTTGATCGGCGGCGACATCAAGCAGATCATCAACCAGCTGCACTGGAAGAAGCCGGGATCGAAAGGCGACTTCGCCTGGCACCAGGATTCGCAATTCCGCAAGCCGGAGGCGGCCTACCGCAACCTGTCCGACGCCTATGTGCAGACCGGCCTGGCGATCGACCCGCATACCCGCGACTCCGGCTGCCTGCGCTTCATTCCGCGCAGCCATTTGAAGGGCGAGCTGGCCCTGGATTATTCCAGCGACGTGCTGGGCCGCAGCATGGATGACGAGGCGCTGGCGGCGGTCGGGCTATCGGCGAACGACGTGATCGACGTGCTGCTGGAGCCGGGCGATGTGGCGCTATGGAACAGCTACATGGTCCATGGTTCGGGGACGAACCGGTCGGACCATCAGCGCCGCCTGTTCATCAACGGCTATGTTCGCGCCGGGGATTGCGACCGGGGCGAATGGGCATTCCGGGCCGGCAAGCCGGTGCCGCTCGGGCCGGAGCCGGTGCTGGTTCATTACGAGCAATTGCACGAGCGCCCCGAGCCTCATTACGTCTGAGCGGCTGCGCTCAATTCTCGATCGGTTCGTAGGTGGTCAGGCGCGTGATGACCGAAAGATTCGACCGGTGGCGGTCGCGCACGCGCTCGCCAAGCGCATCGATGCCGGCGCAGGCCTCGCGCTGGCCGCGGGCGATCTGGGCGGCGCGGACCGGATCTTCGCTATATTCGCCGCCCCAGTGCCGGCAGTCGCTCCAGCGGATGATATAGGCCTGCACATCGCGGGGCATGCCCCTTGTGTCGGGATAGGTTTCCTCGATCGGCGGCTGGCCGGGGCGGCGGGTGAAATCGACGCCTTCGATCACATTGCCGCCGCTCCTGCGCTGCTCCGCGCCCGCCGGTGACGCGCAGGTCAGCACGGCGAGACCGGCTGCGATCAACAGGTTTCTCATGTCCATCTCCCGCGAGAATGTCCGGACAGAGCGCGCTCGCGGCTGAACCGGCGCTTACCGCGACCTTCTCGTTCCGCCGCGGCTGCGCTATGCCGGGCCGGAAGAGAGAAGGGGAAGACATGCGCCTGGGCCATGGGTTCGCATTGCTGGCGGGAGCCTTGTTGCTCGCGGGCTGCGGCAAGATCTTTCCGTTCGGCGAGCGGCTGCTGCCTGCGACCTACGGCCCGCCCTTCGGCTCGGCGCTGAAGGACAATCAGCCGCATCACCCGCACAATCCCGCCGCCGACGAACGGCACGCGCAGGCCGATGCGGCCCAGTCGCGCCGCTACCGTTCGCATTCGGCCTGCCACGCGGCATTGGTCGCATCCGTTTCCGGTCATGCCCACGGCCAGGTCGAGCGCATCTCGTCGATCGAATCCATCGGCCATTACAAGCTTGGCGATGTCGTCCACGAGCAGCGTTGCAGCGATTATGTGCTGAGCAGCCGGTCCTGGTGCATCACCGCCGGCGCGGGCGGCGGCCATGGCGAAGCGCACAAGCGCGCGGAACCGGGCGCGGCGGCCTGCGGGAGCGGCAACGCCGCGCATTGATCCGGCCCGTAACGGGACAGACGACTCGGCCCGTCGCAACCCCTGTTGCGTCAAAAGTTAAGCCGCTGTTAGCCATGCGGCATGAACCGCATGGCTCCGCTCGTCCGCCGCCGCGTCCGCAATCCGGGCAGCTTTCCAGTGGCCGTCGCGCGGCCGCTGCCGGCGATCGAGCAGGCGGTGTCATGGCTCGACGATGCAAAGCTGTTTGCGGCGGGATGGGTCGGGGGACTGGTGGTCTTCGGCACCTTGTTCGGCTGAATCCCGGTTCGGCTGAATCCCGGCCGCCTTTTCCGGCCCGGTCCGGAATGATATGATCGCCCCATGTTCACGACCATGCACGAGGGCACCGCTGCCGACTGGCAGCATATCGGGGCGGAACATGCCCGGCATCAGCAGAGCGCGGCGGCGCAGCAGATCATGGAAAGTCTGGCCCGGCTCGAGGCGATCGAGGTCGGCTTCGGCGCCAACCAGCTGCAGCATTCTTTGATGGCCGGGACGCTCGCACGGCGGGCCGGGGCGAGCGATCAGGAAGTGGTCGCGGCGCTCTGCCACGATCTCGGCAAGCTTTTCAGCATCCCCAATCACGGCCCGATCGCGGCCGAGATGCTGAAGCCCTATGTGTCCGAGGACATCTATCACGCCGTCTATCACCACCAGCAATTTCAGGGGCGTTACTATTTCGAGCATCTCGGGCTGGACCCGGAGGCGCGGGAGCGGTTCGCGGATCAGCCCTGGTATGATTTCGCGGTGAAGCTGGTCGACGATTGGGACGCGCCAGCCTTCGATCCGGCCTACGACATGGATGCCCTCGAAAGCTTTCGCCCCGAGGTGAGCCGGGTGTTCGCCAACCCGGCGAAGATGGTCAGCTGAACGCCTCAGCGACCGCCCCCGCATAGGCCCGGCCGACCGGCACTTCCGATCCGTCGCTCAGGCTGAGCACGCGCCCGCCGCCCGGGCGCGGCGCGACGCCGGCGACGCGGCCCCGGTTCACGGCATAGCTTTTGTGCACCCGCACAAAGCGCGGAGGCAGCGTGGCGAGCAGGCGTGCCAGCGTCATTGTCACCAACAGCTCGCGGCCGTCGGCCAGCACCGCCTCGGCATAATCGTCGGCGGCGCGCAGATAGAGGATGTCGCTCTCCACGACGCGGTGGGTGCGCGCGCCATCCTTCAAAGCGAGGATCGGTTCGCCCTCGCGCTCGGCCCGCACGAGCCGTTCGGCCAGTGTTGCCGCCCGCTTTGCCTCTGCATCTCGCTCGGCGCGGGCGAGGCGCAGGCTGCGCACCTGCTCGGCGACCAGGGCGACCAGGATGACAGCGAGCAGCAGGAACCAAGCATGGTCGAGGAAATCGGTCAGGAACCAGGCCATCAGGAGCATGATTGCGAGTGCGGCCGCCATGGCTGCCCAGCCGCCGCGCTGCCCCCGCCATAGGCCGGTCGTGCCGGCCGCGCCGATGCCGATTGCCCCCGCCAGGATCGCGGCCATCGCCTTGAGGTCGTACCAGGGCAGTGCGATGATCGCGGCCAGGGCGGCGAGGCCGGTCAGGACGGTGATCAGCCGCGACCTTTCGGGCGCGAGCCGCGTGGCCGCATAGGCTGCGCCAAACGTGGCGATGACTCCCGCCAGCAAGGCGATGATCGCGACCCGCACGAGATGCCAGGGGTAGGTATAGGCGACGAAGGAGCGGCTGACCTCGACCGTCAGTTGCAGCATGGCCGCGCCCGCGATGAGCGCCAGCAGCAATGGCAGCCGCGCGCCGCGCTCGCTCCATGCGGCGGCGGCGAAATAGACGAAGGCCGCGCCCAGCGCGCCGAGCATGAGCAAGGCGGGGAGATAGATTTCGAGGCCCGGCAGGCGGTCGCCTTCATAAGGCATGACCGCGATCATGTGGATCGGCCGTTCCACCGGAAGCCAGAGATGCTGCGCCGACATCCGCACCGAAAGCAGATTGTCGCCGGGCCGCAGCGCCCCGGCGGGGACCAGGATGTTCGCCACGAAGCGCCCCGGCTGCTCGGAAGCGGCATCCGGTCCCGGCGCGCCGTTGGTGCCGATCAATGCGCCGTTCCAGCGGATCTCGCTGCTGGCCATGGCGACGATCCGGACCATGCTGGGCCGTTCGAGCGGCAGCGCGGCGGGATCGACCGTCACGCGTTGGTTCAGGAATATCTCGCGCTCGCCCGGCCGGAAATCGTCGAGCGCCACGTCGCGGCAGGCGGGGGACATTTCCGCTGTCGGACAGAGTTGCAGCGGGCTGCTTTCCACGACCGGCGCGGCGGCGGCGAGGAGGAAGGCCAGCAAGGCGAGCAATGCTCTCATCGCGCCATGATAGCCGCGCCGTCCGCCGCCTGTCGCGGTCGTTCACCGATGCCCGCGGGCGGTCACCGATGCGGATTGGAACGGCGTCGGGCTTCGGCGCTCAAGCGGGAGGCATAAATGGAGTCCACATATGATCGCCCGCCTGTTTCGCCGCCTCGCTGCTTGTGCCGCCATCGCGCTGGCGCCGTCCGCCGCGCTCGCGCAGCCGGTGCTGACGATCGAGCCTTACACTTTCCGCCTGGCCGACGGCACCGACCTGCCGGCCGAGCGCGGGCGGCTGATCGTACCCGAGGATCGCAGCGACCCGAATTCGCGCAAGATCGAACTCGGCTTCGTCCGTTTCCGTTCGACCAATCCGCGTCCGGGCAATCCGATCGTCTATCTCGCGGGCGGCCCCGGCGGCTCGGGCGTTGCGACGGCGCGCGGGCCGCGCCAGCCGGTCTTCCTGGCGCTGCGCGCGGTCGCCGACGTGATCGCCTTTGATCAGCGTGGCACGGGCTTCTCGAACCATATTCCGGCCTGCGCCGCGCCGCGTCGGCTGGATCCGGCGCAGCTGCTGAACGAGGCGAACCTCACTGCCTATTATCGCGAGACGCTGACCGATTGCGTGGCCCGTTGGCGCGCGGCGGGGGTGGCGGTCGGGGGTTATACGACCGAAGAAAGCGCCGCCGATCTCGAGGATTTGCGCAACGCGCTCGGGGTTCGGAGAATCGATCTGTGGGGCATTTCCTACGGCACCCATCTTGCCTTCGCGACGATGCGTCGTTTCCCGGATTCGATCGGCCGCGTCGCCTTGGCCTCGGCGGAGGGGATGGACCAGACGGTGAAGCTGCCGGCCAATGTCGATGCCGCCTTCGCCCGGATCGACGGCGCGCTGGGGCAGCCGCTGACCGCGCAGATGCGCCGCGTCCATGCCCGCTTCGACGCTGCGCCGCAGGACTTCGCTTTCGCCGCACCGGACGGTACGCGCCACGCCTTTCGCGCGGACTCCTTCCCGCTGCGGATGATGGCCGGCTTCGTCGCCAAGAATCCGGACGGCTATGGTCAGCTCAGCGGCTTCTATGCGGCGCTCGACGCCGGGCAGTCCGCGCCGCTGGCGCCCCTGCTCTGGGATTTCTTCTACGCCCGGCCGCTGACGATGAGCGGCATGCCGGAACTTATGGACGCCGCTTCGGGCATCTCGGTGGCGCGCCTGGCACGGGTGCGGCGGCAGGCGGCGCGGTCGATCGCGGGAATGGCGGTCAATTTTCCGATGCCGCAGCTGCGCGGCGCGGTTCCCGATCTCGACCTCGGCGACCGTTTTCGTCGCGAGATCGGCGCTCGCCATCCGGTGCTGCTGCTGGCCGGCGATCTGGACGTGCGCACGCCGCTGGAGGAGCAGGCGGTGGCGACCGCGGGCCTCCCGAACCTCCACCGCATCCTCGTCCGCTATGGCGGCCACGATTTGTTCGAGGCGCATCCGGAGGTCCCGGCCCTGCTCACCGCTTTCTTCCGCGGCGAGCGGATCGTTCGGACAGAATTGGCGCTCCCCGCGCCGGTGGGGCGCTAGGCGTCCGGATCGGCGGTCGTCTGGCTCTGCGGCAGCTGCGGGATGTAGGTCGAGAGATAGGCCGAGTCCGCGTAGGTCGAGGTTGCCGCCGACATCTGCACTGCCGCCGAGGCGTTGATATCCGCCAGCCGCTTGAGATTCTCATAGATCGAGGCGCCGAGCAGCAGGATCGTCCCGAAGAAGAAAGCCATCAGCGCGCCGACGACGAAGATCACGCCCTTCAACTCGCCGACCGAGCTTTTCAGCGCCATCAACCTGATCTCGTTGGCGTCCATCAGGTTGATGCCGATGATCAGGCCGAGAATGCCGGCGACGAAGAACAATCCGCCCATGCTGCGCACAAAGATCGACATTGGTGTTTCCTTCCCGTTTCCCCTGTAGGCGGAAACTGCGGCCGCAGTGGCTCACCAGACCTAAACGTCGTCCGGCAAACTCCTCTCTTCGAACACCTTGCCCGAATCCGCGACCTTGTGAAGCTTCCACGCGAGCCAGGCGGAGATCACGCACATCGACGCGGCGAACAGCAATTGCGGCAGGGTGGCGACGCCGAGCAGCGAGAGGCCGACCGAAATCAGCGAGCCGACCACCATCGCCAGCGCATTGACGATGTTGTTGGCGGCGATCGTGCGCGAGGCTTCGCTGCGTTTCACCGCCGTCGTGAGGAAGGCGTAGAGCGGGACCACGAACATGCCGCCGCCCGCCGCGATGCCCAGCAGGAAAAGCAGCAGGAACGGGGTCGCGGGCTGGGTCAGAAATTGCCAGATGCCGTAATAAGTGCCTTCCGGCGCCGGGTTCCAGCCGAGCGCGACCTGCTGGAAGCCGATGATGCAGGCACCCATGATCAGCACAGACGGCGCCGCCCATTTCGCCGAAACCTCGCCCTTCAGCATGCGGTTGATCAGCACGGCGCCGATCGACACGCCGATCGAGAAGACGCCGAGGAAGACGCTGGCCACTTCCTTGTCCGAGGTGAGGACGTTCTTCACCAAAGGCGGGAAGAGGATGAAGAGGACCGCGCCGATCGTCCAGAAGAAGGAAATGGCGATGATCGCCATGACGAGGCGCGGCACGTGCAGGGTCGCGTTCACCAGCCGGATCGACGAGCGCAGCACGTTCCAGTCTATCCGGTGGCCGCTCTCGAACGGCGGCGCGGCTGGGATCTTCAGGCTCATCCAATAGCCGACCAAAGCGATCGCCAGCACCGAGATCGCCGCGGCCGGCACGGAGATGATGCCGGACAAGATCGTGCCGGCGAGGATGGCGAGATAGGTGCCGGCCTCCATCAGGCCGGTGCCGGCGAGCACCTCGTCACGCTTCAGATGCTGCGGCAGTATGGCATATTTGATCGGGCCGAAGAAAGTCGAGTGGACGCCCATTGCGAACAAGGCGAGCAGCATCAGCACGATCGCCGCCCAGTTCGACCACCAGCCCCACAGCGCCAGCATCAGGCCGGCGGCACCCACCACCATGATGCCCATCTCGCAGATCTTCACGATGCGGATGATGCGCGCCTTGTCATAGGCGTCGGCGAGCTGGCCGGAGAGCGCGGAGAGGGTCACGAAGGGGATGGTGAAGATGCCGGTCGCGAGGGCGCTGAACCACGTCTCCGCATGCTCGTTGCTCATCACCTGATAGACGACGAACAGCACCATCGCGTTCTTGTAGAGATTGTCGTTGAAGGCGTTCAGGAACTGGGTCGCGAAGACCGGTCCGAAACGCTTCTTCTTTACCAGGTGCAGACCGAGTTGCCGGCTGAAGCTCATGATCGGGGTAACGCCACAAACGAAAAAGCGTCACGCGCGGAGAGGATGGGCATTGCAACCTTTCGAACCGTCCGGCGGACGGACGGGCATAGCCAAAGCGGGGGCGGGCGCACAAGGCTTTGGCGTCGCGGCGATGGGACGACGCAAGCGTAGGTGACATTTCCGCGCTTCGGCCGTTAGAGCGGGATCGTGCTGACGCTGCCCAACCTGCTGACCCTCTCCCGCATCGTCGCGGTGCCGTTCCTTGTGGCCCTGCTCTGGGTGCCGGACCCGATTCTCTACGCCTTCGCCTTCGCGCTCTACGCGCTGATCGGGATCACCGATTATTTCGACGGCTGGCTGGCGCGGCGGATGGGGAGCACGTCCAAGCTCGGCGCCTTCCTCGATCCAGTCGCGGACAAGATCATGGTCGCGGCGGTGCTGCTGATGCTCTGCGCGGTGCAGGTGATCGCCGGCTGGCATGTCATCGCGGCGCTCGTCATCCTGCTGCGCGAGATCATGGTGTCGGGGCTGCGCGAATATCTGGCGGGCAGCCAGGTGAGCGTTCCCGTCAGCCGCCTCGCCAAATGGAAGACGACATTTCAGATGGTGGCTTTGGGCGCGCTGATCCTCGCGGTGGCGGTGCCGCAATGGCCGTGGATGCTCACCGTCGGCCTGGTCAGCCTTTGGGTCGCCGCACCGCTGACCGTGATCACGGGCTGGGACTATCTCCGCATCGGCCTGCGCCACATGCGCTGACGCCGCGCCAAGTTCAGGGAAGCGGCGTCACCTCAATGTAGCGCACGATGTCGATCCTGTAGCGAGCAATGGCTGATCGATCGCGGGGGTCGCTTATGCGGGTCACCAAACCCTCCACAGTCACGTCCGCCTCGATCAGGCGCGAAAAGAGAGGATCGGTTCGCAAAAGCCTCACGAAGTCATTGTACGCACCAGCTCTGGATACGCTGCGGCTTTCGTACGGATCGACGATAATTCTCGGACACAGTTCGTCTCCGAGCAGCGCGATATGCTGCCGGTCGGTTCGATAGCGGGCTCTGAGAACCATCTGTCGTGGAAGCGAAAAATCAGAACGCTGAAGCGCGCACGGGCTGGCGGGATTGTCAGTAGCGAGGTGGGCGTCAGGCGGGGCGCTGGGGTTCAGGCCTGTGACCCCAAGCAGCGCTGTCAGCAAAAGCAATTTCATTTCCGCTCGATAACCTAAGCCATGAAGCCCAAATTCCAGGTCGACGGATTGTAGTTGACGATGTTCGGCAGCACTGTCGACATCTGGCCATCGCTGACCCCGAACCAGCGGGCGAGCGTTGCGCCGAACTGGTCGACGCCGAGGCCCGGCAGCAGGCGTCCCTGACCGACATCGTTCGGACCATTGTTCGCGATTGCCGGCGGTGTGCCGTAAAATTCGCGGCCGCGCACCGCGCCGCCCATCACGAAGTGGTGCGAACCCCAGCCATGATCGGAACCGTTGGCGTTGGAGGTCAGGGTGCGGCCGAAATCGGAAGCGGTGAAGGCTGTGACGCGGTCCGCCACGCCCAGTTCGACCGTCGCGTCGTGAAAGGCGCGCATCGCCGCGGCGAGCCGGCTCAGCAGGGTCGGGTGGGTGGTCAGGATCGAATCGTGATTGTCGTAGCCGCCCTGGCTGACGAAGAAGACCTGCCGCCGCGCGCCCAGTTCCTGGCTGACCGAAATCATCCGCGCGACGACGCGAAGCTGGTTGGCGAGGCTCTCGTTGGGGAAGGCGGTGGCGATTGCGGGGCCAGCGGCGAGCGCGCCGGTGACCTGCGCCTGGAGGTCGAGCGAGCGTGCCGAGATGCGCGCATGCTCGGCCTCGAACAGATTGGTCCGCTGGCTGCGCATCAGGCTCCTGAGCGTGGCCATGCCGGTGGCGGAGCCGAACAGATTGGTGCTGTTGTTGAGCAGGGGCACCGGGCCGTTGGTGGTGATGCCGTACTGGATCGCCTGGCGTCCGGTCAGATAGACCGCATTGCCGCTGGCGTTGATGCAGGTGAGCGCCGAAGCTCCGTTGCCGGCCATCATCAGATCGCCGATCCGGCCGCCCCAGCCCGAAGTCGCGCCTTCCGGATTGGAGGCCTGCCAGAAGCTCTGCTGATCATTGTGGCTGAACAGTTTCGGCGGCAGCGGCACCGAGCGTGCGCTATATTGCGCCTTGCTGGTCGGCTGCATCAAAGTGCCGACATTCAGCACGACGCCCAGCCGTCCCGCGTCGAACAGCGGCATCAGCGCGGCGAGGTTCGGCCCCAGCGCATATTCCAGGCCTCCGGCCAGCGGCGTCGTCGGTGCGAGCCGCGTCGCGGTCAGCGCATCGCGGGCGGTGGCGATCGTGCCGCGCTGGTTCGCGTAGAGATTGTGGGACGCCTGATCGTAGGGCGTGACGGTGTTGGCGTAATCGTTGCCGCCGAACAGGAAGATGCAGACCAGAGCCTTGTAGTCGGCGGCGGTCGCGGCGGCGGCCTCGCCGATCGCCGCTAGGTTCATCGCGAAGGGCGCGGCCGCCCCGACGAGGCCGAGGGCGGCACTTTGCTGCAGGAAGGCGCGGCGGCTGAGGTCGGTCATCGTCTCGCCTCCCTCACTTCTGGACCAGATATTCAGGGCTGGCGAGCGTCAGCAGGACCGCCGTGTTCACCCGGTTCCGAGGCCCGTTGTTCGCGGTGAACGAGATCGAATTCACCGCGCCCATGAAGAACGATTTCGTGCCCTGCGACAGGCCCGCGCCCAGCAGCAGGTCGACCTCGTCGATCAAGGCGGCGGCATCGTTGGCCAGCGGCAGGATCTGGCTGTAATCGGGTTGGAAGTCGCCCGTCGACAGGCCCACCAGGGCCTGCATGTAATTGACGTAGGCGATAACGGACGGCTCGTTGGCGATCTGGAATTCGGGCGCCACGAGACCCTGATTGGCGATCGGGCTGCCGGCCGGGACGTAGCCGGGGCGGAAGAAGTTGAAGACGCTGGGGCTGCGGCCGGGGCTTTGGCCGAGGCGATTGGCGGTGCTCGACGTGTCGCCGATCGGCCAGGTGTTGGCGGCGGAGCTGGCGTTGAAGGCGCGCGCCCAGCCGGTGAGGCGGCGGATCGGCTCGCGCAACTTGCCGAAACTGGCAGTGCCGGCGATCGCGGCGGAGCGCGCTTCCGTGTCGAGCAGGATGGCGCGGACGACGGCGCGCAGATTGCCGCGGGCGCCGGTGCCGTCATTCTCGAACACCGCTGTTATGCGCTGAACATAGCCGGGCGCGGGGTTGGACGTGACGAGCCGCTGGATCAGCTGCTTCGAGATGAAGGGCGCGACATTGGGGTGCTGGAAGATCGCATCGAGCGCGAGGCGCAGGCTGTCGGCCGCGCCCGTCCCCGCCGGTATGGTGGTGCCGAGGAAGGTCTTGGCGCCGGTCTCGTGCTGTGCAGCATTGACCGTCAGCGGCCGGCGGAAGCGGTCGGGCGTGCTGTTGTCGGAACTGTCGAGCACGAAGCCGGTGAAGACGCGGGCGAGGCCGGTAATGTCATCCTGCACATAGGTTTCCACCGCGCGGCCGCCGCTCATCTGCACGCTGCCGTCGGCGAACAGGCGGACCAGGCCCACAGTGAAGAGCTGCATCAGCTCGCGGGCATAATTTTCGTCCGGCACGGCGCCCGTCGCCGGATTCGCCTTCCGGTTGCCGTTATAGGTCAGATAATAGCTCATCGCCGGGTTGAGCGAGACGTTGGTCAGCAAGGTCCGGAAATTGCCGAACGCGCCGTCCATCAGTACGTCGACATAGGCCGCGACCGCGAATTGCCGCCAGGATGTCGCCACCCCGCCAATGCCGACAACCAGGAAATCGAGCAGAGCCATGCCGACTCGCTGGCGCAGCTGGTCGGGGCTGGCGATTGCCTGCCGCCACATGACCGGATCGAAGCCGGTCTCATTGTCGCGATTGGCGGTAACCGCATAGCCGTTGGCGACCAGCCAGTCCCAATGGGTGGTCGGCCGCACAGTGTTGAATTGTTCGTCCAGCCACCCCTCGTAGCCGATCGCGGTGACGCGATCGATGTCGGCGCGACCGAAACCCATCGTCGCCTGGCCCAGAAAGCGCGAAGCCTCGGCGCGGGTGATCGACACGGGCGGCGGTGGCGGCGGGGAAGGGGGCGGGACGACCACCACCGGCGGGCCGGGCGTCGAGCCGCCGCCACCGCAGGCCGTGACCAGCAAGGCGGCGGGCAGGCCGCCGAACTTGAAGCCGCCGGAGGGTTCCGGCACCGCCGCCGGACCCGTGTCTGCCAGTGTTTCGCCCGAAAGTGCTTCGTCGGCGATGCCAGTCGTGGCGTCGAAGTCGGTCATGCCCACCCCCCGAAGCGGATCGCACAAACCGCTATGCGGGAATCTACTCCGGATTGGTGATAGTGACCATGCGCATTCGGGGTGAATCGCTTGGAAACCAGATAAATAGCCGCTTAGCCGGGCCGGTCCGAAGCTTTCGGTTTGGCGCGGGCTTGACTTGTTGGAAAATTGCGGCCGCGGGCTTTGACAAGTCTCCTATCCGAACCTATATCGCCGCCATCACCCCATGAGCCGGAACAGGATGTGCCGTCGCGCAGCACATTCCACGCATTGGCGCATGGGGTTTCAGGCCGCCCGAAGCTGCGTGTTCCGCGTCCAGATTGCTGGCAGGAATCCGCGGCTTTTTGCGTCTGATGCGCCCACGATTTTGAAGAGGCGAACAATCCACATGGCGACTGCAGCTCCGGCGACCGAGACGCGTACTTCCGCGCCCAAGCGTATCCGCAAGATTTTCGGGAACATCCACGAAGTCAGCGAGATGCCGAACCTGATCGAGGTTCAGCGCGAATCCTACGAGCATTTCCTGCGCTCCGATCCGTCGATCGGTTACGTGTCGGGCCTGGAAAAGACGCTGCGCAGCGTCTTCCCGATCCGCGACTTCGCGGGCACCGCCGAGCTGGATTTCGTCAATTACGAGCTGGAAGAGCCCAAGTACGACACGGACGAGTGCCGCCAGCGGGGCATGACCTATGCCGCGCCGATGCGCGTGACGCTCCGCCTGATCGTGTTCGAGGTGGATTCCGACACCGAAACCCGCTCCGTGCTCGATATCAAGGAGCAGGACGTCTACATGGGCGACATGCCGCTGATGACGAAGAACGGCACGTTCATCGTCAACGGCACGGAGCGCGTCATCGTGTCGCAGATGCACCGTTCGCCGGGTGTGCTGTTCGACCATGACCGCGGCAAGACGCACGCCTCGGGCAAGTATCTCTTCGCCGCCCGCGTGATCCCGTATCGCGGCTCGTGGCTCGATTTCGAGTTCGACGCCAAGGACATCGTCAACGTCCGCATCGACCGCAAGCGCAAGCTGCCGGTGACGGCTTTGCTGCACGCGCTGGGCCTGACCAGCGAGGAAATCCTCAACACCTTCTATGGCCGCATGACCTACGTCCGCGGCGAGAATGGCTGGCAGATCCCGTTCCAGGTCGAGAATTGGCGCGGCCAGAAGCCGATGTACGACGTGGTCAACGCCGAGACCGGCGAAATCGTCTTCCCGTCGGGCCAGAAGATCACGCCGCGCGGCGCCAACAAGGCGCAGAAAGACGGCCTGAAGACCCTCCTGATCCCGACCGAAGAGATTTTCGGCCGCTACAGCGCCTATGATCTGGTCAATGACGCGACCGGCGAAATCTACATCGAGGCCGGCGACGAGGTGTCCGCCGAGAATCTCGAGGCGCTGGACAAGGCCGGCGTCGATCGGCTCGAGCTGCTCGACATCGATCATGTCTCCACCGGCGCGTGGATCCGCAACACGCTGAAGGCGGACAAGTCGGAGGATCGCGACAGTGCGCTGTCCGACATTTACCGCGTCATGCGCCCCGGCGAGCCGCCGACGAAGGAGACCGCCGAGGCGCTTTTCTACGGCCTGTTCTTCGATGCCGAACGCTATGACCTCAGCGCGGTCGGCCGCGTGAAGCTGAACATGCGCCTGGCGCTCGACGCCGAGGACACGGTCACCACCCTGCGCACCGAAGACATTGTCGCGGTGGTCAAGGAACTGGTCGGCCTGAAGGACGGCAAGGGCGAGATCGACGACATCGACAATCTCGGCAACCGCCGCGTGCGTTCGGTCGGCGAGCTGCTCGAGAACCAGTATCGCGTCGGCCTGCTCCGCATGGAGCGCGCCGTGAAGGAGCGCATGTCGTCGGTCGACGTGTCGACGGTCATGCCGAACGACCTGATCAACGCGAAGCCCGCGGTCGCCGCGGTGCGCGAATTCTTCGGCTCGTCGCAGCTGTCGCAGTTCATGGACCAAACCAACCCGCTCAGCGAAGTCACCAACAAGCGTCGCGTCACCGCGCTCGGGCCGGGCGGCCTGACGCGTGAGCGCGCGGGCTTCGAGGTGCGCGACGTCCACCCGACCCACTATGGCCGCATCTGCCCGATCGAGACGCCGGAAGGCCCGAATATCGGCCTGATCAACTCGCTCGCCACCTTCGCGCGAGTGAACAAGTACGGCTTCATTGAAACGCCGTACCGCAAGGTCATCGACAACAAGGTGACCGACGAGGTCGTCTACCTCTCCGCCATGGAGGAGCAGAAGCATACGGTCGCGCAGGCCAATGCCGAGCTCGACAAGGATGGCGGCTTCGTCGAGGAGATGATCTCCTCGCGGCGCGCCGGCGAGTTCCTGATCGCGCCGCGCGACCAGATCACGCTCATGGACGTGTCGCCGAAGCAGCTCGTTTCGGTCGCCGCCTCGCTCATTCCGTTCCTCGAGAACGACGACGCGAACCGCGCGCTGATGGGCTCGAACATGCAGCGTCAGGCCGTGCCGTTGATCCGTGCCGAGGCGCCGTTCGTCGGCACCGGCATGGAGGAGACGGTCGCGCGCGATTCCGGCGCCGCCATCGCCGCCCGCCGCACCGGCGTGGTCGACCAGGTCGATGCGTCGCGCATCGTCGTGCGCGCCACCGAGGATGTCGAGGCCGGCAAGTCGAGCGTCGACATCTACACTTTGATGAAGTTCCAGCGGTCGAACCAGAATACCTGCATCAACCAGCGTCCGCTGGTGAAGAAGGGCGATCTGGTGACCAAGGGCGCGGTGATCGCCGACGGTCCGTCGACCGATCTCGGCGAGCTGGCGCTGGGCCGCAACAGCCTCGTCGCCTTCATGCCGTGGAACGGCTACAATTATGAGGATTCCATCCTCATCAGCGAACGCATCGTGAAGGATGACGTCTTCACCTCGATCCACATCGAGGAGTTCGAGGTCATGGCCCGCGACACCAAGCTGGGGCCGGAGGACATCACCCGCGACATCCCGAATGTCGGCGAGGAGGCGCTGCGCAACCTCGACGAGGCGGGCATCGTCTATATCGGCGCTGAGGTCGAGCCCGGCGACATCCTGGCCGGCAAGATCACGCCGAAGGGCGAAAGCCCGATGACGCCGGAGGAAAAGCTCCTCCGCGCCATCTTCGGCGAGAAGGCGTCGGACGTGCGCGACACCTCGCTGCGACTGCCGCCGGGCGTCGCCGGTACGGTCGTCGAGGTGCGGGTGTTCAACCGCCACGGCATCGACATCGACGACCGGACCCGCGCCATCCAGACCGAGGAGAAGGATCGCCTCAAGAAGGACGCCGCGGACGAACGCTCGATCCTGACGCGTTCTTCCTATGCGCGCCTGCGCGAAATGCTGATCGGCCAGATCGCCACCGCGGCGCCGAAGGGCGTCAAGAAGGGTGCCGAGATCGACGCCGAGATGATGGACGCGGTCGAGCCGCACGAATGGTGGAAGTTCGCGGTCAAGGACGATGCCGTCCAGGCCGATCTGGAAGCCGTCCGCGCCCAGTATGAAGAGGCGGAAGCCGTCATCAAGGCGAAGCTGGACGACCGTGTCGAGAAGCTTGAGCGTGGCGACGAACTGCCGCCGGGCGTGCTGAAGATGGTCAAGGTCTTCGTCGCGGTGAAGCGCAAGCTTCAGCCGGGCGACAAGATGGCCGGCCGTCACGGCAACAAGGGCGTGATCTCGCGCATCCTGCCGGTCGAGGACATGCCGTTCCTGGAGGATGGCACCCACGTCGACATCGTGCTCAACCCGCTGGGCGTGCCGTCGCGCATGAATGTCGGGCAGATCTTCGAGACCCATCTGGGCTGGGCCGCGCGCGGCCTGGGCCAGCAGGTGACCGAAGCACTGGAGCAATGGCGCCAGGACAATCCCGATCCGCAGGCCGGCGTTGCGCCGGACGCGGTGAAGGCGCGGCTGGTCGACATCTATGGCGATGCCTATGCCGCCGAGATCGAGGCCCGCAGCAGCGCGGAAATCGTCGAGCTGGCCGAGCATCTGAAGGGCGGCGTCCCGATGGGCACGCCGGTGTTCGACGGCGCGAAGGAAGCCGATGTCGCCGCGATGCTGCGCAAGGCGGGGCTGGACGAGAGCGGGCAGGTCACCCTGTTCGACGGTCGCACCGGCGACGCCTTCGACCGCAAGGTCACGGTGGGCTACATCTACATGCTGAAGCTGCACCACCTCGTGGACGACAAGATCCACGCGCGTTCGATCGGGCCGTACAGCCTCGTCACCCAGCAGCCGTTGGGCGGCAAGGCGCAGTTCGGCGGCCAGCGCTTCGGCGAGATGGAGGTGTGGGCGCTGCAGGCGTACGGCGCCGCCTACACGCTGCAGGAAATGCTGACGGTGAAGTCGGACGACGTGATCGGCCGCACCAAGGTCTACGAGGCGATCGTCAAGGGCGACGATACGTTCGAGGCAGGCATTCCGGAAAGCTTCAACGTGCTGGTGAAGGAAATGCGCTCGCTCGGCCTGAACGTCGAGCTGAACAGCCTTGCCGATGCCGACGATGAAGGTTTCGCCGAGGCGGCTGAATAAGCGGGATCAGGCCTCTGCCTTCGGAGGGCAGAGGCCATTTCCGCCCAGAGAATTGACCCCCCAGAGGGACGAAAACAGATGAACGAACTCACCAACTTCGCCAACCCGGTCGTCAAGCCGGAGACGTTCGACCAGATCAAGATCGGCATCGCCAGCCCGGACAAGATCCGCAGCTGGTCGTTCGGCGAGATCAAGAAGCCCGAGACGATCAACTATCGTACGTTCAAGCCCGAGCGTGACGGCCTGTTCTGCGCGCGCATCTTCGGTCCGATCAAGGATTATGAGTGCCTGTGCGGCAAGTACAAGCGCATGAAATATAAGGGCATCGTCTGCGAGAAGTGCGGCGTCGAGGTCACCGTCTCGAAGGTCCGCCGTGAGCGGATGGGCCATATCGAGCTGGCGGCGCCGGTCGCCCATATCTGGTTTCTGAAGTCGCTGCCGTCGCGCATCGGCCTGCTGCTCGACATGCAGCTCAAGCAGCTGGAGCGCGTGCTCTATTTCGAGAGCTATATCGTCACCGAGCCGGGCCTGACGCCGCTGGAGAAGTTCCAGCTGCTCACCGAGGACGAGCTGGAGAGCGCCCGCGACGAATATGGCGAGGACGCCTTCACCGCCGGCATCGGCGCCGAAGCGGTCAAGCAGATGCTGATCGACCTCGACCTGGAAGGCGAGAAGACGGCTCTGCTGGAAGAGCTGGCCGTCACCAAGTCCGAGCTGAAGCCCAAGAAGATCATCAAGCGGTTGAAGGTCGTCGAGAGCTTCCTGGAATCCGGCAACCGCCCGGAATGGATGATCCTGGACGTCGTGCCGGTCATCCCGCCCGAACTGCGCCCGCTTGTGCCGCTGGACGGCGGCCGCTTCGCGACATCGGATCTCAACGATCTGTATCGCCGCGTGATCAACCGCAACAACCGCCTGAAGCGGCTGATGGAGTTGCGCGCGCCGGACATCATCGTCCGCAACGAAAAGCGCATGCTGCAGGAAGCGGTCGACGCTTTGTTCGACAATGGCCGTCGTGGCCGCACGATCACCGGCGCCAACAAGCGGCCGCTGAAGTCGCTGTCCGACATGCTGAAGGGCAAGCAGGGCCGCTTCCGCCAGAACCTGCTCGGCAAGCG